>JADMIO011602923.1_pt1 | contig 18070 bp, 13 predicted proteins | sample 8958161 | NCBI WGS metagenome assembly JADMIO01 (sample SAMN16585339, study PRJNA669376) | soil metagenome | isolation source: Crop rotation soil | place: USA: Cullars Rotation, Alabama | collected 2011 | reverse complement strand
GGCCGCGACTTCAAGTCACGTGAATTCCAAGCTTCGGATCCCACTGTGCTGGAAAGGACGTTCATCACGATTCGACATGGCGTACGACGAGGATGCGGAGCTGAAGGCGATTCTGGCGAAGATCGACGCGGCCGAAGCCGAAGAGCGAAGCGCCGATAATGTCAAAAAAGGACGTCGATCGCCGGCGCCGCCGCGTCCATCTCACGAGCCCGCTTCCCCGGCAACGTCCACTCCGCCCGGCCGCTCTTCTCGAGCTCCGCGCGAAAAAACGCCGTCTTCGAAGCGCCGTCGATGATCTGCCAGGGCAGAAACGCATCGGACGATCGATCGCGGTAGAGGTAGGCGTCGGCATCGAGCCCGGCTTCGGCCACGGCCGCGCGCCACTGGCCGCCGTTGCGCTCGGCAATCTCGATGACGTCGGACACACGGCGATCGCCGAGCGAGAGCAGGCCCTGATAGTACGAATGCCGCTCTGACTTGATGTTGAAGTACACGTTGTCGAGGTCGGCCGTGAGGTGACGCAGCCGGTCGATCTTCTCCTCGATGACGCGGGCATCCGTCATCGGCAGCCACTGATACGTGGTGTTGGGTTTCGGAATCAGCGGATTGACGGACGCCGCAATCCGGCCGATCGTCCCTCGCGCTCGCCCGTGCCCCACCAGCCGTTCACGCATCGCGATCGTGATCTCACGAATCGCGACCAGGTCGTCGTCTGTCTCCGTGGGGAGACCGATCATGTAGTACAGCTTCAGGTTCTCGATCCCCATGCGGAAGATCAGATCCGCACGGTCGAGGATCTCGGCGTTGGTGACCGTCTTGTTGATGACGCGCCGCAGCCGGTCCGATCCGGTCTCCGGTGCGATGGTGATGCTCCGCTCGCCGCTCTGCCGCAACAGCGAAACGATCGGCTCGGTCAGATCATCGAGGCGCAGGGACGCCGGACTGATGCCGTAGCCGAGTTCGACGAGTCGCTGCAGGATCGGCACGATATCGGGGTGATCGCAGAGCGCGATCGACACGAGGCCGACGCGATTCGCATGCGGACGCGCGGCTTCGCAAATCTCGAGGATCCGGTCCGTTCTGAACGGGCGCACCGGAAGGTAGTTGTACCCGGCCCAGCAGAACCGGCACAGGTTCGCGCACCCGCGAACGACTTCAATGAGAAGTCGGGAACCGAACTCGGTGTCCGGCGTGAAGATGCTGGTGCTCGGCGGATCGAGCGGCTCCGTGCCCTTGACCGCCGCCTTTCGGACCACCGGCTGCGCGCCGGATCCCGCGCGCGGCCGAATCGCGGCAATGCGACCGGGGCCGTCGTACACAGGCTCGTACCGGCTGGGCACGTAGAAACCGATCTCGGTGCTCAGGCGATCGAGCAGCGCTTCGCGATGGGGCTCGGCGATCCAGGCGTCAGCGAACGCGGGCACAAGCCGTTCGGCTTCCCCTGCGGCGATCACGTCGGCAAAGGGCGCAAGCGGCTCGGGATTCACGAACGTCACGGCGCCGCCAATCATGATCAGCGGGTCGCGATGGTGGCGCCGCTCGGCGCGCGGTTGCAGACCGGCGAGCTTCAGCATCGTCAGGACGTTCGTGTAGTCCCACTCGAAGGAGACGGAGAACGCGAACACGTCGAAGTCACGGACGGGCGTCTGCGACTCGATCGTCACGAGCGGCGCGCGGTCTCTGCCGGCCACGAGCGCGGCCAGCTCCTGCTTGGCTGGGAGGAAGACGCGCTCGCAGACGACACGCTCGTCGGCGTTGAACAAGCGGTAGACGGTCTGGAGGCCCAGATTCGACATTCCGACGAAGTACGAGTTCGGAAACGCCAGCGCGACGCGCAGACGGCCGCCGTGCGGCTTCTTCACGTAACCGCGCTCGCGCGCGAGGATGTCCCGCGCCTGGGTGCGGAGATCGGCGACATCGCCGCGCGTGCTCGCGCGGTCCGACGCGCCCCGCCGGAAGGATCGGTTCATTGTGGACACTGCCTTCAGACCGTCGTGCGGACACCGCGCCTCAAACGCCGGCGCGGCAGCAGATCGGGATTCTTCGGATTGTACCTTCGGTAGCTCAGATCGGCCCCGGAAGTTACCGAAGGCTAATCAATTGGGTAAGCCCAGACGGCTTTGATCAGTTTTTCGCCTTCGAAGGTCAACCGCAGGGTCACGGGGGATAGTTCAGCCTGAGCAAGCCATTCGGAATCGGACTCTGATTGTTGCCGATCTGGATGAGGGGTCGTGAACATAGCCAGCGTCCGAACTCGCCGGACTCTTCGAACTCTGAGAACTCTTTGTACCCGTCGTACTGTTCTTGAACTCTTTCGTCCTATCCGTCCTGACGGCGGAGGAACGCCGGCACGTCGAGCGGTGACGGGGCTTCGAGATCGTCAGTCCCGTTCCTGGCTTCGGCGGCAGATCTGATGGTCATTGACGGAAGGTCGATCACCGGGCGACGGGCGACGACCACCCGGCCGCCATTCGCGACCATGCGCTCTTCGGTCTGAACCTTGGCGTTCGCGTAGGCTGACAAGTCGACTGGCGTTACGAGCGACGACTGCGAGGCCGGCGACGCGCTCACGCGGGTGCGGTCGAAGCCCGTCGCGATGACGGTGATCTTGACCTTGCCCTCCATCTTCGGATCGACGACCGCGCCGAAGATGATGTTGGCGTCCTCGTGCGCGGCGCTGTAAATGATTTCCGACGCTTCGCTGACTTCGGACAGCGTCAGATCCGGTCCGCCGGTCACGTTGATGATCACGCCACGCGCGCCCTGGACAGAGGCTTCCTCGAGCAGCGGGCTCGAGACCGCTGCGGTCGCGGCGACGCGTGCACGATCCTCCCCGGTCGCGATGCCGGTGCCCATGATCGCCAGCCCCATGCGGGACATGATCGTCTTCACGTCGGCGAAGTCCAGATTGATGAGCCCGGGGACCAGGATCAGATCCGAGATGCCCTGAATGGCCTGCCGCAGCACGTCGTCTGCGGTCGCGAAGGCCTGGGACATGCTCGTGCTCTTGTCCACGAACGAGAGCAGACGCTCGTTCGGGATCGTGATCATCGTGTCGACCGACTCGGCAAGCTCGCGCAGCCCGGCTTCGGCCTGCATTGCGCGCTTCCGGCCCTCGAACTTGAATGGCTTGGTGACCACCGCGACCGTGAGCGCGCCGAGTTGATTGGCGAGGCTCGCGATTACCGGAGCCGCACCCGTCCCGGTGCCGCCGCCGAGACCGGTCGTGACGAAGACCATGTCGGCACCGGTCAGCGCTTCGACGATCTTCTCAGTGTCTTCGAGTGCCGCGGCGCGGCCGACGTTGGGATCGGCGCCGGCGCCAAGACCCTTCGTGAGCAGTCCGCCAATCTGGAGCTTTGTCGGCGCAGCATTCTGATGCAGCGCCTGATGGTCGGTGTTGGCCACGATGAACTCGACTTCACCGCACCCGGCCTGCACCATGCGGTTCACCGCATTGCCGCCGCCTCCGCCGACGCCGATCACCTTGATCTTGGCCCCGGAGCGCACCAGGTCGTCATCGAGGTGAATCCGAAGCTTGTCTGCGGGCAGGTTGGAGTGGCGCGGGTCCATGTCGTTCGTCTCTCCTTGGGGCCCGGCAGGGGGGAACAGCGCTGCCTGACCGTAGTTGCTGAACCGATCCGAGTTCGTGTGGCGGGCCGATCCGCGGTCCACCGTTCGGCGCCCCGTCGACCGGTTCGCCCCACGACCTTGCTTCGACCTCAGAAGAACTCCTTGAACAACGTCCGTAGACGGCCCGTGATCCGGCTGATCGCACCGGCGCTCACGCGCGACGGCTCGGTCTGGAGATTCTTCTGGATATAAATCGCGAGCCCGACTGAGGTCGCAAATGCCGGGCTGTTCACGTGATCGGCGAGACCGCCGACGCCTTCGGGAGAAGCACGCCGTACCGGAAGATCGAAGATCTGTTCTGCGATTTCCGCCATCCCGTCCAACGTCGCGCCACCGCCCGTGAGAACGATACCGGAGTTTAACGATTTTTCGTAACCGGCGCGACGGATTTCATCCCACAAGAGATGACAAATCTCTTCCGCACGCGGCTGGAGGATCTCGGACAACACACGTCGAGGCAGCACACGCGAACGGCGGCCCGCAATGCTGGCCACCTCCATCGTCTCGTCTTCCGGCACAAGGGCGGTCAGCGCACAGCCGGAGCGGCGCTTCAGCTTCTCCGCATCCGGCAGCGACATCCGCAATCCGACGGCGATGTCGTTGGTGAAGTGGTCACCGCCAACAGCAAGCACACCGGTATGCCAGAGCGAGCCCCGTTCGAAAACGGCGAAGTCAGTCGTTCCGCCGCCGACGTCCACAAGAGCGACGCCCAATTCCTTCTCGTCCGGCGTCAAAACCGCTTCGCTGGCCGCCAACTGCTCGAGCACGGTCTCGACCACCTCGACGCCGGCGCGGTTGACGCAGGCCACCATGTTCTGCATCGACGACGAGCTGCCGGTGACGACGTGGACGTTGACCTCGAGACGGGTGCCGGTCATCCCGACCGGTACGGCAATGCCGTCCTGGTCGTCGACGACGAAGTCCTGCGGCAGCACGTGGAGAATCTCGCGGCCCGCAGGCAAGGCGACGCCGCGGGCGGCATCAATCGCGCGCTTGACGTCGTCCCGTGTGATTTCCCGATTACGCCCGGCGACGGCGACGACGCCCCGGCTGTTGAACGCTTTGACGTGAGCCCCGGAGAGGGCCAGGTAGACGCTGTCGATTTCGACGCCGGCCGTGAGCTCGGCTTCGTCCAGCGCCTTTTTGATTGTTTCGGCCGCCGAGTCGACGTTGTTGACGACACCGCGGCGAATGCCTTTGGACTCGGCGAGTCCAATGCCGATGATGTCGAGTCCGCCCTGGTCCATCACCTCGCCGACGATGGCCGAAACCGTGGAGGTCCCGACATCCAGTCCGACGATGTACCGCTCTTTACGCGCCATTCATGGCCTCAATCACGCGCTCGCAGTCGATCGCGTAACGGCACGGCGACATTCTGCCATTTTCCGCGTGTCGGTACCAGCACGAAAACGACCTCCGCGCGATTTTCATCTGACTTTCGAGCGGCTCGCATCGGCGACTCGCGCCGCCTTCGACCCCACACTGATCCGATTGACGTCGTCGAGCCGCAGATCGGCGTAGTCGATGTCCTTCACCTCTTCGTGCAGTCGTCCGGCCACGTCGAGATAGTTCCTGAGCCGCTCGACAAAGCGGGTGTCGCCAACGTGCAGCAATGTCGGATCGTCATCGAGCAGCACGACGACATCGCGCGGATTGCTGACGTCGATCTGAGAGACGCGCTGGCGCAGCGCGGAATGCGAGGCCAGCGCGGTGAGAAAGCGGCCCGTCACCGCGACGGCGTCGGAGTCGACGAGCGGTCCGCCAGACTTCGGCGCCCGCACGAGGCCGTCGACGATGGGCAGGTCGTACTGACGGTACTGGGGCCCGAATTCGTCGATGATGAATCCGCGCTCGTCGGCGAGATAGAGTTGCTGCCCGAGGCGCGCCACGGCCATCGGCGCTCGCTCTGTGATTTGCACGACGATCGTGCCCGGCAGGACCCTCGCCAGCGTCACGTTCGCGACCCACGGCGAGTCCATCAGCCGCTTGCGGTACTCCTCAAAGTCGACGAAGAAGATGCCCTGTCCACGCAAGCCCGCCAGCAGAGCTTCGACCTCGCCGGTCGACAGGCGGACGTTGCCCCGAATGGCGACAGTGGAGACCGACAGCGCGGACGAGTGCAGCACGGCTGAACCAGCCACCCCGAGGAGTCCGAGCGCCATGAGCACGCCTGCGGCGATGAACCCGGCCTTCCAGGCGAGCTTCTTCAGACGCCGGCGGGCCGGCCGGCTCTCGCTGCGCCGGAACCGCTTGTCCTGCTGTGCCGCGACATCCGGCGTTGACGCCGGAAGACCACGACGAAGCGCTGCGCTTCGGCTCATCGGTTCCTCCCTGCGGCGCCGGATTGCGACGCTCCAGAAGTGATGGCGGACAGGATCTTGTCGCCGGCGGCACCGATGGACCCGGCACCGAGCGTGACGATGAGATCTCCGGGCTGAGACAGGCCGGCGACGGCACGCGGAAGATCGTCAAGCGCCGGCACAACTCGGACGTCGGAGGCCGACTTGCGAACCGCGTTTGCCAGCGTGTCGATGCTGATGCCGGGGATTGGAAGCTCGCCCGCGGGATAAATGCCGGTCAGGACGACGAGGTCTGCGAGCGCGAGCGCCGGACCGAAGTCGTCGAGCAGATCGCGTGTTCGTGAAAAGCGATGAGGCTGGAAGACGGCGACCAGACGTCGCGGGTTGCCGGCGCGCGCGGTTCGGAGCACTGCGGCAATTTCGGCCGGATGATGGCCGTAGTCGTCGACGACGCGGACGCCGCCGGCTTCACCACGCGTTTGATATCGCCGCTCAGCGCCGCGGAAGTCCGACAGCGCGGACGCGATGCGGTCGAACGGGATGCCGACTTCGAGTCCGACGGACACCGCCCCGAGCGCATTAAGAAGGTTATGACGTCCCGGGACTGACAGCTCGAGTCGTCCTTCCCCTTCGCCGTCCGGCACGCCGCGAACACGGTAACGGACGCGGCATCGACTGCTCTGGCCGTCCGTCTCCAGCCCTTCGCCTCGCACGTCGGCGTTCTCGGCGGATCCGTACGTGATGACCCGGCGCGTGATGCGCGGCAGCATTGCCGCCACCGGACCGTCGTCGAGGCACGCGACGACCGCACCGTAGAACGGGACCCGGTTCGAAAAATCGGTAAACGCGTCCACGATGTTTTCGAATGTCCCGTACGTGTCCAGATGTTCACGGTCGATGTTCGTGACGATCGCGATCGACGGGGTGAGGCGCAGGAACGAGCGATCGCTTTCGTCGGCTTCCGCCACCATGTACTGCCCGCGTCCAAGTCGCGCGTTGCTGCCAAACGCACTCAGACGTCCACCAATGACCGCCGTCGGATCGAGGCCCGCTCGCTCGAGCATCAACGCCACCATCGACGTCGTCGTGGTCTTGCCGTGAGCGCCGGCGATCGCGATGCCGAAGCGCAGACGCATCAACTCCGCAAGCATCTCGGCCCGTTGAATCACGGGAATGTGACGCGCGCGCGCTTCAGCGACTTCCGGGTTGTCGGTCAGAATCGCCGACGAGACGACCACAACATCGGCGTCGCCGACATGCGCACGATCGTGTCCGATGCCGACGCGCACGCCAAGGGAGGCCAGACGATCGGTGATGTCGGATCGCTTCGCATCGGATCCGCTGACGTTGTATCCGAGGTTCGCCAGCAGCTCAGCGATCCCGCTCATGCCGATGCCGCCGATGCCGACGAAGTGGATACGACGGGTCCGACCCAGATGGATTTGGGGATTTGAGGTTTTGGGGATTTCGAGATTACGCGAGTCCGGCGCGGGCGTCATGATTATCACTCCCCTGCCAGAGCCATCACACGGTCGACGATGAGCGCGGCGGCGTTCGGCCGAGCGAACGTGCGCATCGCGCGGCTCATCGCATCGCGGCGTCCGCCATCGTCGAGCAGGCGATTCACTTCGTCAGCCAGACGCGGCCCCGTCAAGTCGCGTTCTTCGATCATCACCGCGGCGCCGCCCTTGACGAGCACCTCAGCGTTCTTCCGTTGATGATCGTCAGTGGCTGCCGGAAACGGAATGAGGATCGCTGGACGGCCTGACGCGGCCAACTCCGCCAGCGTGGTTGCACCGGCGCGACAAATGATGAGATCGGCGGCCTGCATCTCCGCCGCCACGCCGTCAACGAACGCCTGGACGCGCCCTGTCGTGAGACCTGCGACGGCGTACGCTTGCTGGGTCGGGACGACGTCACGTTCGCCGGTCTGATGCAGCAACTCGATGCCGCCCGGCCGGCGCGCAAACTCCGCTGCGGCAGCGCCAGCCGCCATGTTGATCGCGTGCGCTCCCTGAGATCCGCCGAGAATCAACACCCGCGCGGCGCGTCCGCCCAGGCCGTTCCTGCGTACAGCCGGAGCGTCGAAGAACTCCGCACGAACCGGATTGCCAGTCACGATGGCCTTGCCTCGGAAGTACGTCCGTGCGTCCTCGTACGTGACCGCCGCGGCCTTGACCCACGGCGCGAGCAGTCGATTGGTCAATCCAGGAATCGCGTTCTGCTCGAGCACCATCGTGGGAATGCCGCGGAGTGCGGCCATCAGCACGACGGGCCCCGAGCTATAGCCTCCGACGCCAATGACCACGCGTGGCTTGCGACGCGACAAAAGATCCCAGCCGTCGAAAATGCTGCGCGGCAGCAACATCGCGCCTCGAAGACGCGTCGTCAGTGACTTGCCCTTCAAGCCGGCGCTGCGAATGAGATCGAGGCCGAAGCCTTCACGCGGGATCACACGCGCTTCAATGCCGCGTGCAGTTCCGGCAAAGGTCACGACGGCCGACGGCTTGCGACGCAGAATCTCACGCGCGACGGCAATGCCTGGATAGAGATGACCGCCGGTGCCGCCTCCGGCGATCACCACCGCGAGCTCACTCATGCTCCGGCTCGACGCCGCCGGCCGCCAGCGCTTTTCCGGTTGAGGCCTGCTGCGAGATGTTGAGAAGCACGCCCATGGCGATCATGTTGACCACGAGCGACGAGCCGCCGTTGCTGACGAACGGCAGGGGAATGCCTTTGTTCGGCAGCAGTCTGAGAATGACGCTGATGTTGACGAGCGCCTGCACCGCCACCATCGACGTGAGACCCAGCGCCAGCAGCGATCCAAAGCGATCGGGCGCGAGCAGCGACGCGCGATAGCCGCGCCAGGCAATCATGGCAAAGCACAGCAGCACTGCCGTGCAGCCGATCAACCCGAGCTCCTCTCCGATGACCGCGTAGATGAAATCCGTGTGCGGCTCGGGAATGTAGTAGAGCTTTTGCACGCCGGCCATCAGACCCTTGCCGAACGTCCCGCCAGATCCAATCGCCACCAGGGACTGAAAGACCTGGTAGTTCGCGCCACTTTGATCCGAAGGCTCGAAGAACGCCAGCACGCGTTGGGCGCGATATCCGGCCACGAAGATGGCGACAATCGCGATGGGGATGAGGAAGACCAATGACGTCAGAAGGTGCCGATAACTCAATCCGGCGACATAGACGATGAGGCCGACGATGAGAACGATCATCGCGGCCGTGCCGAAGTCGGGCTCGAGAAAAATGAGTCCGGCGAGGAGCCCGGTGACGATGATCACCGGCATCAGCGCGTAATTCACTTCCTTGATCCGATGCATGCGCCGTTCGAGCAGCGCGGCTGCGAAGACCACCGCGGTGAGCTTCGCCAACTCGGAGGGCTGAAGGGAAAACTGGCGGTACGTGATCCAGCGCTGTGTCTTGTGAACCACGGGAAAGAAAAACGTCGCAAGCAGCATCAGCAGTGTCAACCCGAGCAATGTCCAGATGAGCTCGGGACGACGGAACTGGTGATAGTCGAGGCGCATCAATCCGAGCAGAAACGGCAGCCCGACGGCGACCCACGCCATCTGCCGGATCAGTAAGTAATAAGGAGGATGGCCGCTGTTGACCTGCTGCACGGCCGACGCGCTGTACACCATGATCAAGCTGATCCCGATGAGCAACAGCGTCGACCAGAAGAGCAGCTTGTCCGACCGTAACGTTCGCGCCATGTTGCCTCGTACTGCTCTCGTACTGCTAAAGTGGCGCGGTCCGGACGCCGACAATTCGGGCGGCCGGACCGCCGCATACGCGGTCAACGGTCATCAGTCGGACCCCGGAGAAGGACACCCACCTCACCGCCCGGAATGGGCAGTGTTCCCAGCGGCAGGCTCCATCTCGCCTGGCCCGAACTGATGACTGTTCACTGCGTATGCATCTTCCCCAACGCTTCGACTTCCGCCTTAAACGCGCGACCGCGCGCCGCGTAGTCCTGAAACATGTCGAAGCTCGAACACGCCGGCGCGAGCAATACCACGCCACCAGGTGACGCGAGCGCAAACGCCTGACGCACCGCGTCCACCATCGAGGACGCGTCGTGTACGGGCAGTACGCGATCGAGCGCGGAATGGATCCGCGAGGCGGATTCGCCGATCGCGACCACGGCATCCGCGCGCGTTTGCAAGACGTCCGCGAGATCCTCGAACTGCCCGCCCTTGAACCGCCCGCCCATGATCGCGACGATGCCGCGATCGAAGCTTTCGAGGGCTCGACGCGCAGACGCGATGTTCGTCGCCTTCGAATCATTAACGAACCGTACGCCCTGGATCTCCGCGACCTGTTCGAGCGCATGCTCGAGTCCGCGAAACCCTTCGACCGCGCGTCGCATCGCGGCCGGCGGTACACCGGCGACACACCCCACGGCCGCGGCCGCGAGCACGTCACCGAGCAGATGCCGTCCGGGCAAACGCACCGAGGTGACCGGCATGATCGGCGCCGCTGTTCCACCTTCGCGCCTGACGATCTCGCCCTTCTCCACAGTGACGCCTTCAGCCACCGTCGCATCGAGGCCGAAGTCGAAGCGTCTCGCTCGTCCGTTGCGTGCCAGTGCCAGCGCGGCGGGATCGTCCGCATTCACGACGGCCCAATCGGCCGGCTGCTGGTTCATGAAGATCCGCGCCTTTGCCGCGCCGTACTCTTCGAACGACGCATGCCGATCGAGGTGATCCGGCGAGAGATTCAACATCACGGAAATCCACGGATGAAACGTCTCGATGCTCTCGAGCTGAAAACTGCTGACTTCGACGACGTGCAGCGCGTTCGCATGCGACGCTCCGACCTGTCCGCTGAGGGCCGTGCCGAGATTGCCGCCGGCGGTGACGTCGAGTCCCGCTTCCTGCAGCATCCGCGCAGTCAATGTCGTCGTCGTCGACTTCCCTTTCGTGCCCGTGATGGCGATCACGCGTCCTTGCAGGAATCTGGAGGCGAGCTCGACTTCGCCAATCACCGCAATGCCCGCACGACGTGCGAGCTCGACGGCTTCCTGCGTCGGCGGGACGCCCGGGCTCAGCACGATCAAATCCGCATTTGTAAACGCGTCGGCGCGATGCGGTCCGAGCTCGACGGTGATGCCTCGCGCTCGCAGGCGATCGGCTTCAGCGAGCGAACTTGCCGTGTCGGACAGCGTCACGCGGGCACCGCGCGACACGAGCAGCTCCGCGGCCGCTACGCCGCTGCGTCCGCCGCCCGCCACAATCACTCGCTTGCCCTCCACCGTGAATGCCATCCGCCTACCTGAGCTTCAGCGTGGTCAAGCTGAAGAGCGCGAACATGATCGCGACGATGACGAAACGCACGACAACCTTCGTCTCCGACCATCCGATGAGTTCGAAGTGATGATGAATGGGCGACATGCGAAACACGCGCTTGCCCGTCATCTTGAAGGACGCCACCTGAATCACCACGGACAGCGCCTCGATCACGAAGACGCCGCCGACGATTGGCAGCAGCAGTTCCTGCTTGATCAGAATGGCGACCGTGCCGAGCGCGCCACCGAGTCCGAGCGAGCCGACGTCGCCCATGAAGATTTCGGCCTTGTGACAGTTCCACCAGAGGAATCCGAGACTGGCGCCCACGAGCGTGCCGCAAAACACCGTGAGCTCGGAGGTCTGGAAGTGCACGAGATTCAGGTACGACGCCCAGACTGCGTGGCCCGTGACATAGGCCAGCGCGGTATACGCGGCCGCAGACACACCGAACGTGCTGATCGCAAGCCCGTCAAGACCGTCGGTAAGGTTCACCGCGTTCGACATCGACACCAGCACGAACACGGCGAACGGGACATACAACCAACCGAGATCAGGTACGCACGACTTGCAGAACGGAAACACCAGACGGGTGCTGTAGAGAGGGGGCGTGTGGCTGACGAGCGCCATCAGCGTGAGTCCGACGGCCAGGGCCACGAGAAACTGCGCGATCAGCTTGTAACGCGCGAACAACCCGTGATGACTCCGGCGCGCGACCTTGAGATAGTCGTCGACGAATCCAATCGTGCCGAACGCCGCCGTCGCACCCACGGCAATCCAGATGTACGGACCGGTCAACTCGGCCCATAGCAGCGTCGGAATAATGATCGACGCGAGGATCAGCAGGCCCCCCATCGTCGGCGTGCCGGCTTTGGGTTTGTGCGTGGCCGGGCCGTCCTGCCGCACGACCTGGCCAATCTGGAATTCACGAAGCCGCCGAATCATCCACGGGCCCAGCAGCAGGCTGAGGACGAACGCCGTGAGACTCGCCGCCGCTGTTCGGAACGTGACGTAGCCGAACACGCGGAAGACCGAGACGTGATCCTGAAGTTGGAGCAGCAGATAGGACAGCATCACGCCCCCTCTGCCGCGCGCGCGAGACGATCCGCGATCAAATCCGTGCGAGTACCGCGCGAACCCTTGACGAGCACGAGATCACCGGGCGAGACGATCTTTGCGACTGAATCCGCCGCGGACGCGCTGTCGGCAAACCGATGAATGTGAGCGGGCGCCATCCCTGCTTGTGACGCGCCGTCGACGAGCCCGTCGGCGGCGGCTCCGCCGACCACAATCAGTTCGTCCACATGCGCGAGGGCGGCAGCCTGACCGCAGTCGGCATGCAGCGCGCGCGATCCATCGCCGAGCTCGAGCATCTCGCCGAGCACCGCAATCCGGCGACCACGCGTCGGCGTGTTGGCCAGCGCGGACAGCATGGCCTGCATCGCGGCGGGTACGAGTCGTCGACGAGCCGCACGCCATTGGCGAGGATCGACATCGCGCCTCGACGCGGCACCGCGCGCAGCGTCGCAACACGCCATTCGATCTCTTCGAGCTTCACACCGAACTCCACAGCGACCGCGATCGCAGCCAGCGTGTTGGTGAGCTGCACACGGCCGACGAGCGGAATTGTCAACCGGACCGTTCCGGCTGGCGTCCGCACCTCGGCACTCGTGCCGTCCATTCCGCGATCGACGACCTTCGTCGCGCGCACATCCGCGCGCGGGTCCTCGCCGAACATCACCTTCCGTCCCGCGAATGACGCCACATGCGCCATGACGAGCGGGTCGTCCGCATTGGCGACGAGCAACGTCTTCGGAGTGGCGCTGTCGAGAATCTCCGCCTTCGCACGCGCGATGGCCTCACGTGATCCGAAGTGACCGACGTGCGCGTCGCCGACGTTGGTCCACACGCGCACGTCCGGCTCGGCGATCCCGATGAGCGTGCGGATCTCGCCGAAGTGATTCATGCCGAGCTCGACGACCGCCATTTCAGGGCCGGTGCGGAGTTCAACCAGCGAGAGCGGCAGCCCGATGTGGTTATTCAGGTTTCCCTGATTGCGGAACACGCGGTACTTCGCACAGAGCAGCTCAGCGGTGATCTCTTTTGTCGTCGTCTTACCTGCGCTGCCCGTAATCGCGATCACGTGCGCCCCGGACTGCCGGCGTACTTCACGGCCAATGGCTTGGAGGGCGAGCAGGGTGTCAGGGACGGTGATCACAGACGACGCCGGAGGTAATTTCGATGAGCTCGCGCCGAAATTACCCCCGGCGTCGTCAGCGATCACGACTCCGCCCGCGCCTTTGTCGAGTGCAGCCTGCACGAACTCGTGACCATCGAAACGATCGCCGCGGATGGCGATGAACAGCGCGCCCGGCTGCAACGTCCGCGTGTCAATCGACACGCCGTCGAAGACACGCGTCCGCTCACCGGCCGCGATACGGCCGCCTGTCGCTCGCGCGATCATCTCCGCCGTGAGCCCGACGGTCGCCACGGTGGTCGTCACACCCGTGAAGCCGCGCGACGATGCGCGAGCGCCGCGCGCGCCACTTCGACGTCGTCGAACGGCAGCGTGCGATCCCCGATGATTTGATATTTTTCGTGGCCCTTGCCGGCGATGAGCACGAGATCGCCGCGCTCGGCCGTGCGCACCGCATGCTCAATCGCGGCACGGCGATCGGGCTGCGTGAGAAAGGGCGTCGCGGGACGCTTCGGTGCGCCGGGCTCGGCCGTCGGCGACAGCCCGCGGGCAATCGACTCGATGATCTTGTCTGGATCCTCCGAACGCGGATTGTCGGACGTGAGCACGACGAAATCGCTCAGACGCCCGGCGACGGCGCCCATCAACGGCCGTTTCGTCTTATCGCGGTCGCCGCCGCAGCCGAAGACGGTAATGATTCGGCCTGACGTCAGCGGCCGAGCGGTCTCGAGCAGATTCTTCAGCGCGTCATCCGTGTGCGCATAGTCCACGATCACGCGCACGTCGTCGTTCCGGCCTGAGACGAGCTGGAAGCGACCCGGCACGCGATCGAGCGCCGCGATGCCTTTCTGAATTGCTTCCGTCGGGACGTCAAGCGCGATCGCCGTCGCGATCACACCAAGAATGTTGTAGATGTTCGGCCGGCCCACCAGCGCCGAGCGGATCGTCATCTGCCCACGCGGCGTGTCGAGCGTCAGTGAGAGCCCTTCCAGTGACGCCTGCGCGCTTGCCGGTCGGACGTCGGCCGAGCGATCGATCGCGTACGTCACCACACGGCTCTGACTGCCGGCGAGGTCCACACCACGTGGGTCGTCGACGTTGACGATGGCCGGCGCGCCGGGCGGCAGCATCTCGAACAACCGGCGCTTCGCCGCGAAGTACTGCGTCATGTCGCCGTGAAAGTCGAGGTGATCGCGCGTGAGATTCGTGAAGATACCGGCCGCAAAGCGGACCTGCGCGACGCGCTGCAGCACGAGCGCGTGCGACGACACTTCCATCGCACAGGCTTTACAGCCGCGATCGAGCATCTCGCGCAGGAGACGCTGCACGTCGGATGCTTCGGGCGTCGTATGCGAGGCCTCGCGCTCATCAGAGGCCGACGGCCCGGTACGGAATGTCACGGTGCCGAGCCGGCCGCACGGCATGCCGGCCGCGTCGAAGACTGACGCGAGTAGATACGTCGTCGTCGTTTTACCATTCGTGCCGGTGACGCCGACAACGGTCAAGCGCTCACTGGGACGCTCGTAGAGCAGCGCGGCCAGTTCTGCCAGGGCGAGGCGCGCGTCGGTCGTGCGCAGCCAGAGCACGCCTGGTTTCGGCGGCGCAGTCTCCGAGACAATCGCAATCGCACCGCGCGTGATTGCGCTCTCCGCGAACGTCGCGCCGTCCGCGCGCTGTCCACGAATCGCCACGAACACGGCGCCGGCTCCAACCGCACGCGAATCGTGCGCGACGGTCGTCACGCGCGCATCGCGACGGCCTGAAGCCTCCACGAGTGCCCGGGCGTCCGGCGCGAGTGTCCGCGCCGCCGCCACCAGGGCGCCAAGCGTCATCGATCTCCTCCACCAGTCTTCACGTCAGAAACGGCGCGCCGCAGTTGCAGCGAGCTCCAGCCGCCGGGATCAACGGCATCGCCGGGCGCCGGCGTCTGTGACACGACAAATCCATCGCCAGTCAGCTGCGTGGTGAGTCCCACGGCGCCCAGCGCGCGCAGCGCATCGCGCATTGACATGCCACGCACGTCAGGCATCACGGGACGTCCGCCCCGCGAAAGAATCACCGGCGGCGTCGTCACTCTCGCCGGCTGCGCCATTGCGGCGGCCGGATCAGCGTTCACGATCACCGGCGCCACGGGACGAATCGTCGGCGGGACACCGACCTGAGACATCGACGCTTCAGCGATACGACGGAAGATCGGCGCCGCGACGTCGCCGCCGAAGTACTTGCCGGCGCGCGGCGTATCGATGACCACGAGAATCGTCAGCGCTGGATGTCGCGACGGAACAAATCCCACGAACGACGAGTTGTAATCCGTCTTCGAATAACCGCCGGCCACGGCCTTGTGCGACGTCCCGGTCTTCCCGGCCACCTGGTATCTGTCGAGTTTCGCCGCCTTCCCCGTACCGGCCTCGACGACACCTTCCATGAAGGTCGTCACGGTGGCCGCGGTCTCCGGCTTGATCGCGCGGTGCAACACTTTCGGCGCGTAGACCAGACGCTTGCCATCCTTCGTCACGGCGCGCACGAGATGCGGCTCCATCAGCAAGCCGCCGTTGGCCACGGCACTGATCGCCGTCGCCATCTGGAGCGGCGTCACGCTCACCTGGTAGCCCATCGCCATGGAAGCGAGTGCGCTCTCGTCGATCGACGCTCTCGGCCACACGATGCCGGTGCTCTGCCCTTTGAAATCCGACGCCAGAGCCTGGCCGAATCCAAAGCGCTTCACGTAATCGACCATGCGATCGGCGCCGACACGCAAGCCGACTTTGACTGCCCCGACGTTGCTCGATCTGACGATCACGTCCTCGAACGAGAGTGGTCCGTAGTTGTGATTCGACGCTTCCTTAATTGGTTCCCTACCGGGCAGGGTGATGAATCCCGGACTCGTATCGATGATCTCGCCGGCGCCGACCACACCTTCTTCAATCGCGGCTGAGGCCGTCACGATCTTGAAGGTCGAGCCCGGCTCGTACACATCCTGCACTGCGCGATTCTTGCGATCTTCGCCCGAGTACTTACTGAAGGTGTTCGGGTTGAAGGTGGGGACGTTCGCCATGGCCAGGATTTCCCCGGTGTTCGGATCCATGACGATCGCCGTGCCGGCACGGGCCTGGTTCTGCTCGACGCCGGCCGCGAGCTCGCGCTCGACGATGTGCTGAAGGTTCAGATCGATCGTGAGCTCGACCGTTGCACCCGGGGCCGACGGCTGATCCACCGATGTCTGCACCGCCTTGCCGGAGCCATCCAGCTGAACGCGCACTCGTCCTTCACGACCGCGGATCATGTTGTCGTAGGCGTACTCGATGCCGCCGGCGCCGTTGTCGTCGACGCTCACCCATCCAAGGAGATGCGAGGCCAATTCGGTCTTCGGGTAGTAGCGTACTGGCTCCTGCACCAGCTGGATGCCGGGGAGCTTCAGTTGTGCGACGCGATCGGATTGCTCGGTCGAGACCATCTGCGCGTGACGCACCGTCTTGGCGCCGCCGCTCGAGAGCTTGTCGAGCAGATTCTTTTTCTCCGCCGCCGTGCAGTCGCCAAAGGCCTTGCACAAGGCGGCGACCGCGACGCCCGTGTCTCCGAGGGCTTTCGGAAACGCGACAACGGAGTTGCCCTTCAGGGTGTAGGCGAGCAGCGTGCCGTTGCGATCAAGGATGTCGCCGCGCGGCGCCGATGGCTTGACCGTTCGCTGCTGCTGATCGATCGCACGCTCCTCGTACTTGTCGTGCGCGATCACCTGGAGGTACACCAGGCGTGCCTCGACAGCCGTCGCCCAGCCGCCGACGATCGCGAGCATCACGACAATGCGCGGCTTGACGAGATCGCGCCAGCGGCGCTCGAAATTCGCCTCGGGACGCTCGTCACGCGCGCGGAACCAGCCGGCCAGCATACAGACTCCGTCCTCAGCGAACCGTGGCGACGACGGATCGGCTCGCCGGCGTCGCCGTCGTTTTTTCAAGAATCAGCGTGCGCGCGATGCCCGGCGCGGACATGTTCAATTCCTTCGCGGCTCGGGCTTCGATCTTCTGCGGCGCGCGAAGCGTTTCGAGGTCCGCACGAAGCTTGCGGTTCAGCTCCTCCTCGGCGGCGATTTCCTTCCGGAGGCGCGACAGCTGATAGCCGCCGTTGATGATCTCGAGATGCGGCCACGCCCAGAACAAGAGCATGGCGACGACGAATGCGCCGACGAGCAGGGTGCGCACGAACTCACGCTTCTGCTGCCAGTCGACCTCGCGGACGATCGGGTTGTTCCGAATGTCCTTCTTGATCGCGTATTCGACGTCGATGCTCATGCGGCAGCTTCGGCTTTCTCCAGCACACGCAGACGGGCGCTGCGTGCACGCGGGTTGTGCGCAACTTCGTCCTCTTCAGGCCGGACAGCTTTGCGCGTCACGATCCGGAACAGCTGCTCGTCGCCGGCGAGCTTCCGGAAGGTGTGCTTGACGATGCGATCTTCGAGCGAGTGAAAAGCGATCACCGCCAGACGACCGCCGGCCGTCAGGGCCGCCGCGGCCGTTTCAAGAAACGTGTCGAGTCCTTCGAGCTCGCGATTCACCCAGATCCGCAGGGCCTGAAACGTGCGGGTGGCGGGATCGATGCGCTGCCAGCCGCGTCCACCCGCCGCCGACCGCACCACCGACGCCAGC
>JADMIO011517300.1_pt1 | contig 18075 bp, 12 predicted proteins | sample 8958161 | NCBI WGS metagenome assembly JADMIO01 (sample SAMN16585339, study PRJNA669376) | soil metagenome | isolation source: Crop rotation soil | place: USA: Cullars Rotation, Alabama | collected 2011 | reverse complement strand
ACAACTTGTCCACGTGGAATTCTAAGCTTAGGATCCCAATGTGCTGGAAAGATCGCAGCCAGCTTCAGACCGTGCATCAACTGCGAATAGTTCAGTCCGTTCAAACGGGCTGCCGCGCCGATGCGTACTATCCACAAGCTTCGAAAATCGCGTTTCTTGAGTTTTCGTCCGGTGTACGCGAAGTTCAACCCACGCTCAACTGACTCTTTTGCCGAACGATAAAGCTTCGACTTTGTGCCGCGGTAACCCTTGGCCAATTTCAATATTTTCTTGCGCCGTTCGAGGCGCTTATTTCCTCGTTTTGCTCTAGGCATTGCTAACTCCTTTGTCGGGTGATGCCGGCAGATAGGCGACTTGTAAGCCGCATTTCCTCATCCTTCCGCCTTCATCCCTCATCCTTCTAGTCACGTCCATACGGCAACATCGCGTCAACTCGTTTTTGATCCGCTTTTGCGACCAACGCATCAATATCCAGCAGCCGTTTTCGTTTGTGTTCTTTCTTCGTCAAAATGTGACGCGCGTGCGAATGCCCGCGTTTAACTTTTCCGGTGGCAGTCAAACGAAACCGCTTGGCCGCGCCCTTATGTGTTTTCAGTTTTGGCATAACTTCTCCGTCTCAATTCAAATTTCAGATCTGAAATCTCAGATCCGACAACCAAACAAATCCCTTCAGCGGTCCTCTTCGCGTGGCGTCGTTGCCGCTGCAGCCTGCGGTGGGTTTGCAGCCGCCGCGGCCGGCTGATGCGGTGCCTGTTCGGCTTTCGCGCCTTTGTGCCGCCGCGGTCCCAGAATAATGAACATCTGGTTCCCTTCCATCCGCGGCCGAGCTTCAACCTCGCCGACGTCTAACAAATCTTTTTCCAGCTTCTCCAGGATGCGCGCTCCCAGTTCGCGGTGGGTCATTTCACGTCCCCGAAACCAAATGGTGGCCCTAACTTTGTCGCCGCCCTCCAGCCACTCACGCGCATGCTTCATGCGGTAGTCGTAATCGTGATCGTCTGTGCCAGGACGAAACTTAACTTCCTTGACCGTGATGGTCACCTGTTTCTTCTTCGCTTCGTTCGCCTTCTTCTTGGCTTCGTACTGAAACTTTCCGAAGTCAATGATGCGACAAACCGGCGGGTCGGCAGTGGCTGCAACTTCAACCAGGTCCAAACCTCTTTCCCGCGCGGTGCGAATGGCGTCGCGAATATCAAGCACGCCGAGTTGTTCTCCGTCCTCGCCGATTACCCTTACCTGGGGAACGCGAATTCTTTCATTAATGCGGGCAATGGGCATGCGCCGGTTATCCGGGCGCTGACCGCGACCGCGAAAGCCTGTAGCTATATTTCACCTCCTAAGTGAATGTTCCAGGTTGCAAGTTTCAAGTTCCAAGTTGTTCGAACTTGAAACTTGAAACTTGAAACTTGAAACTAAGTATTAGTCAACGCCCGCAACTGAATAAGCCCGCGCGCCATCTCAACAAATTCAACGATCGACATCACGCCAAGGTCGCCCTTGACCCGCTCGCGCACCGCAACATTCCCCTGCTCCATTTCGCGATCTCCCAGCACGAGCATAAACGGAACTTTTTGCAACTGCGCGTCACGAATTTTCGCGCCAATCTTTTCACTTCTGAGATTGGTCTCGACACGCAGCCCGGCGGCAGTCAACTCGTCCGCAACCTTATTGGCGTAATCGTTCACTCGATCCGTAATTGGCAACACAGCGGCCTGGATCGGCGCCAGCCACATTGGGAACGCGCCAGCATAATGTTCAATTAACACGCCAAAGAACCGCTCCATCGAACCGAACAGAGCCCGGTGAACCATCAGCGGTTGATGTGGTTTGTTGTCCTCCCCGATGTATTCGAGCTGGAACCGCTCTGGCAAATTGAAGTCAAACTGGACCGTCGACAGCTGCCATAGACGACCAATGGCGTCTTCGACTTTTATGTCGATCTTCGGGCCGTAGAATGCTGCTTCGTCGTCTATTCGATCGTAGGGAAGATTTTGTGCGTCAAGAGCTTCGGCTAAAACTCTCTCGGCACGTTCCCAGTTCTCATCGGAGCCAAGATACTTCTTCGTCGGGTTTTCGCCGCGAACTGACAACTCAACCCTGAACTTCTCAAAACCAAACGCCTTGAGCAGTGCAAACGCAAACTGAACGCAGTCGACGATCTCGTCGCGTATGGTCTCCGGCGTGCAGAAAATGTGTGCGTCGTCCTGCGTGAAACCTCTGACGCGCATCAAGCCGTGCAGCGTCCCCGAGAGCTCGGCGCGATAACAGGTGCCCAGCTCCGCATAACGCAACGGCAGCTCGCGGTAAGAACGCTGGGTCGACTTGTAAATGCCGATGTGAAATGGACAGTTCATCGGCTTGAGCCTGAACTCGGTTTCTTCCAGCTCGGTCGGGGAAAACATCACATCCCCGTAATTCTCTTCGTGACCACTCAGCGTCCAGAGTTCGCGCTTGGCTATATGCGGCGTGAAAACCAAACCATAACCGCGCTGCTCCAGCTCGACGCGAATGTAGTCTTCCATCGCTCTGCGAATCGCGCCGCCCTTCGGATGCCAGAACACCAACCCCTGACCGTACTGTTCCTGGATGGAAAAAAGATCGAGTTCTTTACCCAGTCGGCGGTGATCACGTTTCTCAGCTTCTTCGCGTTGCTTTAACCAACCGTCGAGCTGCTCCTGAGTGAAGAAAGCCGTGCCGTAGATGCGTTGCATCTGGGGCAGCGTGGCATCGCCCTTCCAGTAAGCGCCTGCCAGAGAAAGCAACTTGAACGCGCGCAGCTTGTTGGTATTGGGCACATGCGGACCAAGACAGAAATCGATGAACGGCGAATTGTCGATGTAGTAGACGCTGACAGTCTCGCCGGCCTTCTCATCGATCAACTCACACTTCAAAGGCTCTTCGCGTTCCGCAAAAATCTTCAAAGCTTCGGCTTTCGGAATCTCATCGCGCCGGTAAGCGAGATTGCGACTGGCAATTTGCCGCATGCGTTTTTCGATCACCACCAGATCCGTTTCCGTTAACGGCTGCGGCGTGATGACGTCGTAGAAGAAGCCGTAACGTGGATCGTCGAGGAGTGCGGGACCGATTCCGAGTTTCGTGCCAGGATACAAATCAAGTACTGCCGCGGCGAGCAGGTGGGCCGTCGAGTGACGCAAAACATCCAGACCTTCTAGGGTCTCCGGCAAAACCGGTTCAATCTTCACTGCCGCGCCGTTCTGCTGTTCACCTAGCGTGTAAGCCAGGTCAACCTCGCGACCATCGACGCGCGCCGCCAATGCCTGCTTCGCCAGATCGCGATCAAGCTTCTTAAGAGCTTCGCCAACGGTAATGGGCGCCGCCACAACGGCTGCGGCTCCGTTATTCAGTTGTACGTTTACTTCGCTCATTTTATTCTCACCTGCGCTTCAGCCCAGGTGAATGCAAAATCGCAAACCGAACCCTTTTAAACCCCGGGAATTTTTCGTGTCGTTTCGTGGTTTTCGTTTCGTGTTTCTTCGTGGATTTCTTTTTCCAGTTGAGGCCAAGAAAATATGACCACCAAATCACACGAAATGAAAACCACAAAACGACACGAAAAGAACGAAAACGCGAGCCTAAGGCCGGGTGGCTCTGGCGTTCCTATTCACGATTTACGATTCACTATTTACTGCTCTTGATCGGTTCTGATAGGAGCGCCTTCGCCGCACACCGCCACTAGGTGGCCGCGTTAAAATCTAAAGAATCGTGTTGTTGTCCGATTCATGACGAAGGTCTTCCGGAGCTCCTAACAAAATAAGAAAAAACCAACCGCTCGAAGGCTAGAATCTAAACAAATAGGCCGAATAAGTCAAAGCTGGAAAAGATGAGTGATCTGTACTGAACGATCCGTCGGCATTCAGACTCGCCTGCACCGAGCGTGCTCACCTAATGGGAGCGCGGGCGTCCACGCCAGCGCTCCCAGTAGGTAAGCTTACAAGTTTAGTTGGCGTTAATGCCTACGAACGCGTTTCGACACTTACTCTTTGGTCTTCGTCTGGCCTGCCGTGCCGTTCTTACCATTAGGCGCGGCAAAGCCTCGCTTGATCATCAGCGCCTCTGTCCTTGGATCTCGCCCGCGGAAGTTTCTGTACGCCTCTGCCGGATCCACGGTGTTGCCGACTGAGAAAATGTATTTCCGCAGGCGTTCGGCAACTTTGTGATCGTAAGGTCCGCCGCCTTCAACGAACGCGCCAAACGCATCCGCCGTCAGGACGTCAGACCATAGGTAACTGTAATAACCAGCCGAATAACTGTCGCTTGAGAACACGTGCAGAAACTGCGGCGTACGGTGACGCATGACGATTTCGTTTGGCATCTTGAGCTCGGCCAAAGTTTCCTTTTCGAAGGCATCAGGATCGATCTTCTTGTCGCCCGCCAGGTGAAGTTTCATATCCACCAGTGCTGCGGCGAGGTATTCGACTGTGATGAATCCTTCGTTAAAGGTCTTTGCACGCTCAATTCTGTCGACCAGTGCCTGTGGAATTGGCTTGCCCGTTTTGTAGTGAAGCGCAAAGCGCTGCAACACTTCGGGGGTCGACAGCCAGTGCTCCAGCAACTGCGAGGGAAATTCCACGTAATCGCGAGCCACCGCTGTTCCTGACAGCGATGGATAGGTGACGTTTGAATTCAGTCCGTGAAGCGCATGGCCAAACTCGTGAAACATCGTCTGCGCGTCGTCCCAGGAAATTAGTAACGGCTCACCCGGCTTTCCTTTTACGAAGTTGGCGTTATTGGAAACTATGGTGGTGATCTCGCCGTTGACGCGTTCCTGAGAACGGTAAGCGTTCATCCAGGCGCCCGACCGCTTGCCGGCGCGAGCGTAAGGATCGAAATACCAAAGGCCGATGTGCTTTTTCGTGGTTTTATCGGTCACTTCCCAAACGCGAACATCGGGATGAACAACCGGCACATTCGTCACCGGAGTAAAGTTGAAATTGAATAGCTCACCCGCAACCCAGAAGATGCCTTCCCGCAACTTTTCAAGTTGCAGATACTCCTTAACCTCGTTCTGGTCCAAATCGTACTTCGCTTTCCGCACCTTCTCGGCGTAGTAGCGATAGTCCCACGGTTCAATTTTGATCTTCGCGCCTTCTTTGTCGGCCAATGCCTGCATGTCCGCCACTTCTTCGTGGACGCGCGCGACGGCGGGCTTCCAGACCTGCATCATGAGTTCCATCGCGTTTTCCGGATTCTTGGCCATCGCATTCTGCAGCCGCCAGTGCGCATGAGTAGGAAAGCCAAGCAGCTTCGCGCGCTCGGCACGCAGTTGCAGAATCTCGGTAATCGTCGAGTTGTTGTCATGCTCGTCGCCGTTGTCGCCGCGATTGATGAACATGCGCCAGGCTTTTTCCCGCAAGTCGCGCCGATCTGAATACGTCAGAAAAGGATCAATCGACGAACGCGTGTTCATGATGACCCAGGAGTCTGACTGCTTCTTCGTGGCTGCCGCAGCTGCAGCGCCGTCGCGGACTGACTGCGGCAAACCAGCGAGGTCAGCTTCATTCTTCAGAACAATGAATTGTCCGTCTTCTTCAGCCTGCACGTTTTGACTGAACTTCGTGAACAGTTTGGCGAGTTGCTGGTTGATTTGCGACAGACGCGCTTTAGCTTCGGGCCCGAGTTTGGCGCCGGCGCGCACGAAGTTCGTGTAGTCATACCAAACCAAACGCTGCTGTTCCGGTGTCAGCTTTGCTTTTTCCGGCGAGTTGTAGACCGCCTCTACCCGTTTGAAGAGCGCCACGTTTTGACTGATCTGATCGTTGAAGGCCGCAAGCTTTGGCGCCATCTCGCGCTGGACCACCTGAAACTCTGGACCATTCATGGTAGAGCCGAAAACACCGTAGATCGTGTTGACGCGATCAAGGGTTTGGCCGGCGCGTTCAAGAGCTACGATCGTGTTATCGAAAGTTGGGGCAGCCGTGTTGTTCGCGATCTTGTCGATCTCTGCGAGGTTCTCAGCCATCGCTGCCTCGAGCGCCAGCTTGAAATCCGAAACTTTCACTCGATCGAAGGGAGGTACGCCGCCGTAATTCCCTTCCCACTCCGCGAGCAGCGGATTGGGCTCTACCGTATCACCGGCTGGGTGCAGATCGTTTGAGTTCATAGTCGCGGCGTTAGAGCTGCTTGAGAATTTCAAGTTATAAGCGATCCCCAGAGTCGTCAATACAGCCAGAAGCAGCAGCATTCGGCTGCGAGTGATGAAGTCGCGCATAGCAGGACCTTTCTTTTACTTCCAAAATTATGGAAACAACTGCGCTTTGAGGCGCCGGAGAGATAAATTCAGAGGGCTTAGTATATTGGCGAGAAAGAATGGTTGTACAGCAAGACAGTGATGAGTGGTCAGTGGCCAGCAAAAGCCAACCGCGACCAGCGCAAAATCTCTTTCGTTCTCCAGCAAAGGCGAATTGTTGGACTCCCATTGAAATGAGTCACAGTATCATTGAAACTTCCTCCCTTTAAAAACGGAGGAGAAACGATGAAGCTAAAACACTATCAAGAGTTAATTGCGTGGCAGAATGCGATGGATCTGGTTGAGGAAGTTTACAAAGCAACGCGGACGTTTCCACGCGAAGAACAGTATGGACTTATTAGCCAACTTCGGACGTCAGCGGTTTCTATTCCTTCGAACATCGCGGAGGGACAGGGCCGACAAACCACGCCAGACTTTCTACGGCACCTCTCAATTTCCTACGGTTCCTTGTTGGAATTAGAAACCCAACTACTCATTGCGCGTCGCCTTAAGTATCTTGCGCCAGAAATGTGTGTCGGTCTGTTGGAAAGGTCCGGTGAGGTGGGACGTCTCTTAAATGGATTAATGGCTTCGTTGGCAAGGTATCAGATAACTGGCCACTGGCCACTGATCACTGACCACTTTTCGCAGTACGCAGTTGGCAGTCAACATTGGTTGGGTGAGGGTTAGTGTTGACTGGCAACTGCTTACTGCCTTCTGGTTACTGCCTTCTGCCTTCTGCTTTCTGCTTTCTCTTTTTCGCAGAAGCAGGCGGCAGGAATTAAAAGCACTCAAATCATTCGAAGGGGACATTCCGATGACTGGGCTCGCTACCGCGTAGTAGCTGGTCCTGCCGTCTGCTCCTGCGGCCTTGCTTTTTACCGACAGCGAGGCCGGGTAGATTTTCAATTAACCGATGTTGGGCCGCGGGAAATAATAGCTGCCCTGCATTTCCCAATTGCGAACGTTGAAGCGTCGACTGGCGCCGCAGTCGAGGCATGTTCTGTAAGCCTGACCCTGGTTGTTCGAAAAAGGCCGGCTCATTTGTTTATGCCAACAACCGAAAACCCGAGTGACCAAGCTGCCGATCCCGCCCCCCGACGGAACGTTTTGCATGAAGACTGAACTGTTTCGTATTACTGCCTGCTGCGTTTGCATGACCCAAACCTCTCTAAAAGCGTCTCAAATATCGCCTTCACCATGCTAACGCGCCAAAGGATCGCGAACTGGGCCACCCAATCCAAGAAAATATTTCGACAGAATTTCAATCAATCCGGGCCATTAGTTATAGCGGAGCGCGCCGGCCCACCCACTGGGAGCGCGGGCGTCCTCGCCCGCAAATGAGCGAAGCGAACAACGCTGACGCATCTCGCGCCAACCAGAGAATAATCTGGCGTGGAAGGGTGTCTCCTTTTTGAAGATTTATCGTAGCGTGTGGGTTGTTCGCTGCGCTCATTGCGGGCGAGGACGCCCGCGCTCCCAGTAATTTAACCACCGCCCTTCGATGTTCGCGGATGGCAACGTTTTAGGAATGCGATTTCTGACCCATTGCGGGCGTCCCCGCCCGGGCTCCTAGTAGGTAAGCTAGCGCGCTTCGGATCACGAATGCTTGCGATTTTCTAGCCGCCCACGACGCACGACGCCCGTCTGTTTTATACTAGCGACCGCACAGTGCAATTTATTTTTCGGAGCGCGCATTAAGTTTGACCGAACATCCAACTGAGAACGTCACCAAGCTACTCATCGAGCTCTCAAATGGCGATCGAGACGCGGTTGATCTTTTATTACCTGTAATCTACGATGAACTGCGCAAACTAGCAGCAAATTACCTGCGTCGCGAACGCCCCGATCACACGTTGCAGCCAACCGCGCTGGTACACGAGGCGTACCTCAGGTTGGTCGATCAGACGCGAGTAAATTGGCAGAATCGGGCTCACTTCTTCGGTGTGGCCGCGCAAATTATGCGACGCCTGCTCGTGGATCACGCCCGCAAGCACAATGCGGAGAAACGCGGTCAGGAGTTTCAAAAACTCTCCCTTGACGAAAACATTGACCGGGCAGTGGAACGAAGTGCCGAACTGATCGCGTTGGACGATGCTCTTAAAGCGTTTGCAGAATTCGACGCACAAAAGGCACGCATGGTCGAGCTGCGATATTTTGGCGGTTTGTCGATCGAAGAAACGGCTGACGTTTTGGGAGTTGCGCCAACAACCGTAAAGCGTCAGTGGCGGGCCGCAAGGGCCTGGCTCCACGGTCAAATGCAGAAGAACCAGGACTAACAAGCAGGGTGTCAGGGCATTAACATCTCACCCAACAAAAAACCAACTAAAAGCGTAGAAGATTTTCGTGACCCCCGAACGCTGGCAAAAAGTTGAATCCATTTTCCAAACGGCACTCGATCTAGGACCCGAAGAACGAGACCGCTACCTGGCCGAAGCCTGTGCGCACGATCGCTCGCTCAAGAACGACGTTGAAAACATGCTGTCGCAGCACGAGAGTGCGGGCAACTTGCTTGAAGAACCGTTGTTTGGTGAGACCGAACTAAACGAGTTGGGATCGCTCGAAGCGCTCGCCGAGGCCGAAGACAGCGACCCGATGCTGGGACGCCGGCTTGGCGCTTATCAGATCGAGCGCGAGATCGGCCGCGGTGGCATGGGCGCCGTTTACGAAGCCGTTCGCGCCGACAAGGAATTCAAAATGCGCGTCGCGATCAAACTCGTGAAGCGCGGCATGGACACAGACTTTATCCTCCGGCGCTTCCGCACCGAACGCCAGATTCTCGCGGCCCTGGATCATCCTCACATCGCGCGCCTGCTGGATGGCGGAACGACTGACGACGGTTTGCCTTACTTCGTCATGGAGTTCATCGAAGGGCAGCCTCTCTACAACTACTGCGATACAAATCAATTGACTATCGCCGAGCGGCTCAAGCTCTTCATGGCTATCTGTGATGCGCTTCACTACGCGCACCAGAAACAAGTCGTTCACCGTGATATCAAACCGTCTAACGTGCTGGTGACTTCAGAAGGCGTGCCAAAGCTGCTGGATTTCGGAATCGCCAAGTTACTGGATCCGGGCCTGGTCGGCGACATAACCCACGATCCTACGGCCACGGCAATGCGTTTGATGACGCCCGAATACGCTTCGCCGGAACAGGTGCAGGGTTCGCCGACGTCACCGACGACCGATGTTTATTCGCTCGGAGTTTTACTTTACGAGTTGTTGACCGGCCATCGTCCGTATCGCTTAACCAATCGCGCACCTCACGAAATGGCCCGCGTGATATGCGAAGAACCGCCGGCTCCGCCTAGTTTCGTGATCACTCGCGCTGAGGATTTGTTGCCGAAGTTCATGTCACTCGGCGACGAAGTGACCACCCTCAAGCAACTCTTCTCAACGCGTAACGCAACGGGTGAATCGTTGCGTCGAGATTTGTCTGGCGCCCTCGACAGCATTGTGATGCGCGCTTTGCGTAAAGAGCCGGAGTGGCGTTACCAGACAGCCGAACTGCTCCGCGACGATATCGGTCGTTATTTGGCGGGCGTGCCTATTTCTGTCCTTCCCGATTCGCCTTTTAGTCCGCCCAGTCACAAGTCGCAGCCGATCATGACGGAGAACTCTTTGGCGGTGTTGCCATTGAAGCTTCTGGATCTGGAGCTGGGTTCCGACTCTGGACCAGACTATCTGGGCACCGGGCTTGCGGATGCATTGATCACGCGGCTGAGCGCTGTCCGCCGTTTCGCGGTGCGGCCAACAAACAGTGTGCTGCGCTACGGCGCTGATTCAGATCCAATTGCGGCCGGGCGTGAGCTGGGCGTTTCGTTTGTGCTCGACGGTCGCGTCAGGCGCGCCAACGATCGCATCCGCGTCACGATTCAATTGCTGAGCGTAGTCGACGGCACAGCTTTGTGGGCTGGGCAATTCGATGAAAAGTTTACTGACGTTTTAAGTCTTGAAGATTCGATCTCGTCGCACGTCGCCGAAGCAATCGTTCCTCATTTGACCGGCGACGAACGTGTGCGGCTGAGTAAACGCGGCACGAACAACGCGCAAGCTCACGAAGCTTATCTGCGGGGACGTTTCTACTGGAACATGTTCACCGAAGATGGTTTCGCCCGCGCCATCGTTTGTTACCACCAGGCAATTGCGCTCGATCCTAATTATGCTCTGGCCTACGCCGGCATCGCTTCCTATTACAACTGGCTCGGCAGCTTTACGGTGCTTCCCTTCGCGGAATGCTCAGCCGCCGCTTACGAAGCCGCATCGAAAGCCGTCGCTCTCGACCCGACACTGGCAGAAGGTTATGCCACTGTCGGTCAGGCACTACTGTGCCGCGACTTCGCGTGGTCAAGCGCTGAGCGTCAGCTGCTACACGCCATCGAACTAAACCCAAACCATTCGCCCGCGCGCATCTATTACGCCTTGCAACTGGCGATGGAAGGTCGGTTCACCGACTCCATCCACGAAGCGCAGTTAGCACGAGAGCTTGATCCCCTGGCAATCATCTCTCGTTTTACCGTGGTTTGGTGTCTCTATCACGCACGGCGCTTTGACGAAGCGTGGGAGACTTGCCGGCAGGCGCTTGAGAAAGAGCCAAACAATTTGATGATGCTCTATGCCTCGAGTTTTCTGCTGAGCCGCATAGGCCGTCATGAATACGCAATTCAGCACGCTCAGCAAACAGTGGATCTGATGGGCAAAGCGTCAAACACTCTGGGCCGACTCGGCGCAGCCAATGCGCTCGCTGGAAATGTGGCAGCGGCTGAAGCGATTCTCGCGGAAATGCAGTCGATCAATGGCAGGCGATATATGTCGCCGTACCACATGGCAATAATTAATTGCGGGCTGGGCCGCACCGAAGAAGCGCTCGATCAGCTCGAGAAAGCGCATGAGACGAGAGACGCGAAAGTTCTCTGGATGGCTGTTGATCCGGAGCTGGAGGCGCTACATGGTCACCCCCGTTTCAATGATCTGCTGCGCAAGCTCAACCATCGCCTGGCCCTGCCAACTCTGCCGGCCAGATCGCGCTCGGGCGAAGAGTCGATTGCAGTACTTCCATTCAGGATCACTTCGCCCGTCGAGAATACCGGCGACGAGTATTTGGGTATTGGCTTGACTGACACGCTGATCACCCGTCTCAGCAATGTACAAAGATTGATTGTTCGTCCTACCAGCAGTGTCCTTCGCTATCGTGGCGCCGGGATCGATCCACTTTTGGCAGGCCGCGATTTGAGCGTCAACTTTATTGTTGAAGGCACTCTCGTGCGATCCGGCCAGCGGTTGAAAGTTAAAGCCCAACTGCTGAGTGTGCGCGATGGGGTCGTGCACTGGTCGAAAGAATTTGATGAAGAGTCAACTGACGTCCTGCAAATAGAGGATTCAATTGCCGGCCAGGTAGCCAGTGCTTTATTGCCGCAGCTTACGCGTGATGAACAAGTGCAACTATCAAAGCGAGGCACAGACAGTGCTGAGGCATTTGAGTTCTATCTGCGCGGACGCTACCACTGGAACAGTTACACCGAATCGGGCTTGGCCAAAGCACTCGAGTGTTTCAATCATGCGATCGAACTCGATCCTGACTACGCCCTCGCCTACACCGGCATCGCCGACTATTACAACTGGCTCGGCGTCTTCGGTGTGCGGCCGTTTGCCGAAACCTCTGCCGACGCCAAAGCAGCAGCGACGAAAGCGGCTGAACTAGATCCGTCTTCTGCGGAAGCTTTCAGCGCGCTCGGCTTTGCCACCGTCTGTCACGACTACGATTGGGCCGTAGCCGAAGGACAACACCGTCTCGCAATCAACTTAAATCCAAACTATGCAACCGGTCACAATTGGTTTGGTTTCCATTTGTTAATGACGGGCCGTTTCGACGAGGGCATTCGGGAGATGTTGCGCGCGCGTGAACTCGATCCGCTTTCACCGAGCATCATGCAAAGTCTCGGCTGGGCTTACTATCAGGCGCGCCGGTTCCGGGAGGCGCACGCGACGTTTGAAGGGATGTTGAGTACAGCACCGGATCTGGCGTATGGCCTCGCGACATATTCCTGGGCCCTCAGGCACACCGGCAACACGTTGAAGGCGGTGGAATGTGCGGAAAAAGCTCTACAACTATCGAGCGGTGGGCAGTTTTACGTGGCCGTGCTGGGCGCGGCTTACGCTGCTGCCGGACGTAAGGCTGATGCTATGGCCGTGCTGCAAAGATTGGCCGATATGTCGGCAACCGGCTATGTTTCACCCTACCATCAAGCGCTCATTCACGTGCATCTGGGTGAACATCAAAAAGCAATCTCGCTTTTTCAGGAAGCGCTATCTCTCAACGAAGGGTGGTTGTGTTGGCTGGCAGTCGAACCGCAACTTGATCCGATTCGATCGGACCCGACATTCATCAAGATTCTTAACAAGACAAAGAACCCTGCCGCTGGTCTGGTCCAGACCGCACGGGCTGCGGCTGGAGTTCAACCACAGGCTGCCGCGGAAACTACTTCCATAACCTCACCGGTTCCCAGCCCAGCGCCACAAACGTTGGATACGGCAAACGAAGAAGCGCGGGGACTGTACACAGCCGGCCGCTACTATGCGACGCGACGAACCGCTGAAGGCATGCGGCAGGCGATTGAGCGGTTGAAGCGAGCAGTAGAACTCGATCCGAGTTTTGCGCTCGCTCATGCCGAGCTAGCTGATTGTTACGCGCTCCTGAACTGGTACGTTGAACCACCTCCAGCGGGCGCCTGGGAACTGGCGAAACAGTCTGCGTTGCGAGCAGTCGAAGCTGATCCTCAATTGGCTGAGGCTCATGCTTCGTTGGGATTCATCCGTCTACATCACGACCGCGACTGGGATGATGCAGAACGCGAGCTGCGCAAAGCGATTGAACTCAAACCCGGTATTCAGGTCGCGCACCGTTGGTATGCATACAGTCTCTCAGCGATGGGCCGTCATGAGGAGGCATTTGCTGAAATCGAGCGCGCGCGCCAAATTTCTCCGCAATCGCCGGTGCTGGCTACCGCCGTCGCCAACGTGCTGTTCCTCGCCGGCAGGTACGATGAAGCGATTGAACAAAGTAGGAAGGCCCTTGACCTCGATTCAGGAGCAGTTTCAGCGCACACGGTATTGCGTTGGGCCTACGAAAAGAAGGGGCTGCATCAAGAAGCAATCGCGGCTTTCGAACAGGAGCGCGTCTTCGCCGGCGATACGCCAACTACGAACCTCAAGCGCGCCCATGTTCTGGCGTCGGTAGGCAGATACGACGAAGCTCGCAAAATCATCGAAGAAATTGTGGCCAATCGATCCGACAAGTGGGTTTCAGCTTACGAAATCGCCATCATCTATTGTTTGCTGGGGAACTTTGACAACTCGTTCCGCTGGCTGGCGCAAGCCGAGCGCGAACATGCAGTTGGGTTTACCTTCGTCCGCGTTGACCCGCGCCTGGAAGGCCTGCGCACCGATCCACGCTTCGCCGCTTTGCTGACCGGCCTCGACCGCACCATCCCTTAAAAAAGTCCAAAGTCCGCTCAAGCAGTTCAGAGTTCAAGCTTCAGCTTGCGCTCGTTGAAAATACAACCTAAAGGTTGAACTCTGAACTGCTTAAGCGGACTTTCGACGTTTTGATAAAGAAGCCGGGAGCAATCGCAATCCCCCAATCGCCATCGCTCCCGGTCCGTTTCCCTATTGCTTGCTACGCAAAGTTCTGCGTTCACAAGATAACGCGTAACCAAAGTGAAATTAGGTCTACCAGGTGGCAATTTTTTTTCAAGTTTCGCCGGCATTCGCGTAATCGAAGCGCGCAACCTCACCCACTGGGACCGCGGGCGTCCCCGCCCGCAAATGAGCGCAAAGCGCGAAAAGGAGTCTGGTAATAGCTGCGTTATCGAAGCGCGGCTGAATGCCCACTTGGTTGCTGGCGTCTGAAAAGCAAGAACTTGTTCGCGCCTTGCGCTCATTTGCGGGCGGGGACGCCCGCGGTCCCAGTGGGTAAGGTTGCTCGCTTCGGCGATGCGAATGACTCTGGAGCATTGAGTGCGTTTCTGGGTTAAACTCCACGCGCTCGCAGTCGCACCCCCTTAGGAGCCGCCATGAAACTCATCAAAGTATTTCTTTTGTTGCTGAACGTTTCGGTAGTTGCGTTCGCTCAAGCAAACCCCGAACTCCAACAATTCATCCGCACACAGGCGCCCTTCGTGGTGCTGAATCATGTTCGGGTGATCGACGGCACCGGAGCGGCGCCGCTAGAAGACCAAACGGTCGTCATTTCTCATGGCCTGATTCAAAAAATTGCGCCGACAAATCAATTCGTGCTGCTCGGCGACAAGAATATTAAAGACAGCGATCTCGAGTCCATCGACCTTAGAGGCTACACCGTGCTGCCCGGTCTGGTCGGCATGCACGACCACATGTTTTTCCCAATGGGTGGCTCGCCGCCAATGTATTCAAACATGGGGACGAGTTTCCCGCGTCTTTATCTCGCGCTCGGTGTCACGACGATTCGCACGACCGGTAGTGTTGCACCGTTTACCGATTTAGAAATAAAAAAACTAATCGACAGTGGGCGGGCGATCGGCCCGAAGATGGACGTAACAGCGCCGTATCTCGAGGGCGCAGGTGCGTTCACGCCGGTCATGCATCAACTAACCGGGGCTGACGACGCGCGGCGAATGGTGAACTTCTGGGCGGAGCAGGGAGCGACGTCATTCAAAGCCTACATGAACATCACCCGCGACGAATTGCGTGCGGCCGTTGAAGAAGCGCACAAACGCGGACTGAAAATCACGGGCCACCTCTGTTCAATCGGTTATCGCGAAGCGGCCGAAATTGGTATCGATAATCTCGAGCATGGTTTACTTCCCGACTCGGAATTTGTCGCTGACAAGAAACCTGATCAGTGCCCGGGCGCCGCTGTCAACGCGAGCCTGCGCCAGCTCGACATCAACAGCAACGCCGTCAAGGAAACGATTCGTACGCTGGTCGCCAGGAATGTGGCTATCACCTCGACCTTGCCTGTCTTCGAAGCCAGCGCTCCCTTGACGCAAACCGGAATTGGCGCTGCGAGCGCCGTACTGAATCCTCGCGTTCTAAGTGTGATGAATCCAGATGCTCGCGTGCGTTACCTCAACGCACGTTCGCGCATCCCTGCGGATTCACCTGTGGCAGCACTGACGCGCAAGTCGATGGACTTTGAACGAGCGTTTGTGGCCGCCGGCGGGCTCTTAATCGCCGGACTTGATCCCACTGGCAACGGCGGCATCGTCGCTGGATTCGGAGACTTGCGTGAAGTGGAGTTGCTGGTTGAGGCTGGATTTACACCGCTCGAGGCAATCAAGATCGCGAGCTTTAACGGCGCGAGGTTCCTGGGCCAGGATTCTCGCATCGGTTCAATCGCCGTGGGGAAGCAAGCCGATCTGATGATCGTCAAAGGAAATCCGGCAGCCAACATCGCTGATATCGAGAAGGTCGAAATAGTTTTCAAGGATGGCGTCGGTTACGACTCGGAAAAGTTGATTCAATCTGTGCAGGGATTAGTTGGCGTTAGATAAGCTTTAGGACCTCCTCACAAGATATCCGCAGATTACACAGATAAGGAAATAAGACGGCACTGCTAAAGTGCGTTCCCATTTCTAATCTGCGAAATCTGTGTAATCTGTGGATAAATAAATTTGTAGGGGCAATTCCTTCTTCGCTTAACCGTTCCCTTTGCTCGTTCCCCTACCTCTCTCTTCTCCCGGCACCACAGTTGCACATCATCAATGCCAATTGGTTTTTGGTTAACAAATGGGGTGCGGGCGAACGGTTTTGCGTCGGAGGTGTAGTCCAAAAATACACTACGTCGTTTGAGTTCGCCGGAACTGAAGGAGGAAACGAAATGGGTTTGGTGTTACTGATAATTTTAATTCTGCTGTTGATTGGTGCGTTGCCCTCCTGGGGCTACAGCCGTAACTGGGGCTATTGGCCCAGCGGCGGTTTGGGTTTGGTTCTCGTCATTGTTTTGATTCTTGTATTACTCGGACGAGTCTAACCAAAGTAGGCAGTCGCCAGTCGCCAGTTCAACAGTCATAGCGGCAGACCCTATTGCCGGTCTGCTCACATTCGGATCAAGTCCAAGCTGACGACTCCAGACTCGAGACTTCAGACTTTTAGCTGAGACTCTGTCGACTGTTGGCAGGGTCTCTCTATTTGCCAACACATGCCCATGTCAAAAGAGGATCTTTATGAAGTGAAGCGCAGCGAAACGGGCCTGGGCCTGTTCGCTCGAAAACCAATTGCCAAAGGAACCCGCCTGGTGGAGTACACCGGCCCGCTAATTTCGAACGAAGTAGTCGACAAGAGCAATGGCAAATACTTTTTCGGCATCGACAAAGAGTGGTCAATCGATGGCAGCGTGCGAACTAATCTGGCGCGTTACATCAATCACTCCTGCGCGCCAAACGCCGTCGCCATCCGTTCCGGACGCCGTATTTGGATCTGGGCGAAAAAGAATATCAAGCCCGGTGAGGAAATTTTATACGATTACGGCAAGGAATACTTTGAAGGCGTGATCAAGGACAAGGGGTGCAAGTGTAAGAAATGCAGTAACTGAACGAAGCTCTTCAACTTTGGATAAAGAAAAAGGAGAGGTCTAGCAGACCCCTCCTTTATTCTTCGCAGAATAAAGCAGTCCTTATGGCTGCGTCTTTGCTGGATTACTAACCTGCTGGCTCAAGCCACGGTTGATGATCAGCTTCGCTTCCACGCGGCGGTTTTGTTGCCGACCCGCTGCTGTGTTGTTCTCAGCGACAAACTCAGTCTTGCCGTAACCCATCGGGGTGGTGAAACGACGAAGCGGAATTTTGTGGTTCACTGCCAGATACTGCACCACCGCGTCTGCACGCTCGCGGCTCAGGCGCAAGTTTTTCGCTTCGCTGCCCGTGGAATCAGTATGCCCGCGGACTTCGATCATGTACGCCTTGGCATCCGCAGCTTTCGTCGCAAACTCGTCGAGTTGTTGCTTTGCTTCCGGCGACAGCACCGCGCTGTTTACGCGGAAGGTAACGGCGACACTTGCCTGCTCGTCGTATTCGTCGATGGCCGTAACACGTTCATTGACTCGGTTCACTTCCTGTCGCGCTTCGGCGGCGACGGCATAGAGTTCGTCCATTTGTCCTGCCATGCGTTCCTGGTTCGCTTCCACCGGCGACACGCGCGTGTCAGACGTAATAGCCGAACGCATATCCGACTCGTTGAAGCGAATCTTCTGGGCGAGAAGTTGGCCCTGTGCGTCTCCCCTACCCTCGACCTCAACAATCAAGCCACGCAGGATGTCGGTAACTGGATAGGATTTGCCGCTGCGTAAAAATCCACCTTTGGTTTTGATGCTGGTGCGGTCGTCGATCCGCACAGCGTAGTCGGTGCGCGTGCGATCCCGGATCGTGAACACATCACCCATGCGCTCAATCACCACGCCCTGAAACTTCATCTTCGCACCGCTGGGCACTGAACGAATGCTGCGGTCAATCGAAACCTGACTTGTCTGTCCGTTTGAAACCTGCGCTGAGATTACGGTGGCGCCCGTCAGCACGAGGGCCAAAGCGAGAATCATTGTTGACGTTTTTCTATTCATTGCACTGCTCATTCTTAGGCTCCTTTGATATTTAACTTAGGAATGCATCTGCATTCCGGGTTTTCGTTGTCGGGTAGTCTTGCTCTAACCCGGTTTCTCAGGAGGAGAAAATCAAACTCCAAATTATTTCCTAAAGCGGCGTGAGTTTTGTTGCAGAAAGAAAATGGTTGCCTTTCAAAACAACCTTTCCAGCACAGTGGGATCCGAAGCTTGGAATTCACGTGACTTGAAGTCGCGG
>JADMIO010075644.1_pt1 | contig 18076 bp, 10 predicted proteins | sample 8958161 | NCBI WGS metagenome assembly JADMIO01 (sample SAMN16585339, study PRJNA669376) | soil metagenome | isolation source: Crop rotation soil | place: USA: Cullars Rotation, Alabama | collected 2011 | reverse complement strand
CTTCAACAAAAACGGTGATGTATTCAGGCAATATGGAAAATGTAAGTATTGTTTTAGATGCAAATGCGGGAGATAGTTTTACATCTTTTTATAAGCAATTATCAACCACAACAGATATCAAATTGCTTACAGGTTATAAAAGAGATACATTAAACATTGTTTCTTATTTGCCGCATATGTACTTTTTTGTAATCCCCATGTGTATTGGTGATTGCCAGAAAGGTTTGGGTGATCTTACTACGGCCGAAACAACGTATAAAAATATTCTTGCTTATCCTTATATCAACCAAACTTATGAGATACCCAAATTGTGGTCTCGTATTGCAGATGTTTATTTAAGCCTGGCTGAACAATCATACAGGGCTGCAAAAGATAATGTAGCACAGTATGCTACTGCGAAGAATTATTATGAAAATATTATCATGTCTGATAATTCCATGCAATCAACTTCTGCATTGTATGCTGATTCAAAGTTCTCATCTGTAAAAACGCGGGTTCAAAACTTTTTAGCTGCCGCCAATCCTTTAACAGCTGGCGAAAATCCTACAATTACGAGTAGGGTTTGGCAGGCTAAAACAATGCTGATACAAATAAATGCCGGCCTTAATTATTTTGGTTTCGGTATTGATTATTATCCTCCTTTCAGCTTTGAATATCTGCAAACCACCGCAAGATATTTTGCTCAGCAGGCATCACAAATTGAGCAACGTTATATACAGTTCAAGAGTACTGCAGAGGATGAGGAATTAAGAAGAGAGCAAATGAACCAACAGGCCGAAGTGGCACGCCAGTCCGTGATACTGGAACAGCGTGGTGTGGCAGAAGCACAGGCAGGTTTAGCCGTTGCAGAGGCCAGTGTTGATTATGCTGAAACACAAAGAAAAAATGCAGAGGATGCTGTAGAAAGTTTTGATGATGTGCGTTGGGAATTGCTTGAGTATGCAGAAGCTGAAGCATGGGCCAATGCTGCATCTGTTGATCATGATGATGAAGTATTGCTTACATGGAGTGGTAATTATTACAATGCAAATGATAAAGGCCGTCCGCATGTAATACAAGATCTTGCATACAGAAGAACACAAATTACCAATGAACTGGAAGCACAAAAACTGCAGGCTGCTTTAGATGCTGCCACAGCTTACAAAGACATTGCAGAAGCACAGGTTGACCAGGCAAATGCACGTATTGACGTTGCTGAACAAAGAGTGGTGGTTGCACAATTGCAGCAACAGTATGCAGAAGAGAACCGTGATTTTCTAGACATGCAGGAATTCAGTGCATCTATGTGGTATGATCTTGCAGCGCAAAGCAAACAAATTGCCAACCGTTATTTAGATATGGCAAATGAAATTGCCTTCTTAATGGAAAGAGCATATAATGAAGAAACAGAAAGAGGCCTTCATGCCATTCAGTACAATTATACCAATACTTCTTCCGGTAATTTATTAGGCAGCCAGTTGTTGTTAACTGATATTGATTATTTCAGTTACGATTATATAACAACAACAAAAACAAAAAAGGCACCGGTTAAGAAGACCATCAGCCTGGCTGATAACTATCCAATGGCATTTCAGCAATTAAAGAACGCAGGTAAATGCTTCTTCCAGACTGAACTTGCGCAATTCGACAGGGAAAATCCAGGGATGTATTTATGCAAACTGCGTTTTGTGGAATTGATATTCGTTGGTATAACAAGAGCCGCATCATTGGCAGGTTCATTAAGGAATATCGGTATCTCCAAATTCAGAAAAGGTGATGGCTCAGTCGTATCAAGATTATATCCTTCTGATGTAATGCCTTTATCTCAATACGATATAAGACAGGATTCACTTGCCTTCCGGTTTAATCCTAATGATCTGCGTTTGTTTGAGAACAATGGTATTGATACCATGTGGCAGATCGATATGCCGTTAAGCGCAAATGATATGGATTATAACCAGATACTCGATATACAACTGGTAATGTATTATGATGGTTTCTTCAGCACTAATGTTGAGTCAGCCGTTAAAACAACATTACCAACATCAGGTCATAGCTCAAGGGTATTTTCAATGAAGTTTACTTTCCCTGATGAATTATACTTCCTGCGCAACCAGGGCAATGCCAAATTAAGTTTTGATAAGACCTTGTTCCCGTACAACATTAAAGACATGAAACGTACGGCAACAGCTATCAAAATATACGGAAGTGGCGATGCTGAAAAGAACCTTACATTCAAACTTAAATCAGCAGCATTGGCAACCGAACTTGTTTGCACAACAGATGCTTCAGGCGAGATATCATCAGCCGGTGCACCGCTTGCAGACCTGCTCACACAAAACATGATCGATGATTGGGACATCACTATATCAGCCGATGATAATGCTCCGAAAGTTGCTGACAATACTTTCAGCTTAAATAAGATCAGCGAAGTGATGATATTCTTCGAATACGATTTTAATTATCGTTCCTAAGCTTAATAATTCTATAGATGCTGTTGCAATGCAACAGCATCTTGTTATTTCCAAAATTTTACAACAGAATTTATATGTCACAAAATTCGAATGATACAGGCATTGTATCTCCACCTTCGGGCAATGGTAATGTGCCGGGGCTGGGAGAAAGTTTCAGCGTAAATCTTAATACAGGCCAGGGCAGTTACACATACAAGATTCATTTGCCGGAAGGCGTAGCAGGACATTCACCTAAACTTACTCTGGAATATGCACATGGATATGGTTTGGGTGTTTTTGGTATGGGCTGGAAAATGCCTTTAAGAAAAATATGGAGAAGCATTGACAGTGGAACACCTGGTGCATTAATGCCCGAAAAATTTTATGAAAGCGGCAATGAAATAGTTGAAACACCAAACGGAAGTTATATGGCCGTAAGTGAAGGCTTGTTTGGCCGCTATACTAAACAAGGCAATGGATGGAAACTGGAAGAGCGCAATGGCATTATACATTATTTTGGTATTGATGATAGTGGCCGCGTAGCGCCTCCCGATCATCCTGAGCAAATATTTGAATGGCTGCTGCAGAAAAGTATTGATACATGCGGTAATGAAATAAGCTATCAATACTTCAACGATCAAAACACTGCTTATCTTTCTTCTATTCAATATGCCATTTATGAAATAAAATTCATTTATGAAACAAGAGAAGATGCACGCAGCTATGGTCGTTATGGCATACTGCAATACATGGATTTACGCTGTAAAGAAATTCAACTCGTTATTGATGAGGATGTAATAGGAAGAAGCTGGAAGATAAATTATTTGATGGATGCGGTTGCCAATATTTCTTTATTACAACAAATACAGGTTACATCCTTTGACGAAAGTGGTGATCACAATTTAGATGTTGTAAGAAGGCCGGTAACATTTTCTTACACTTCATTTGATCCTGCTAATCACCGGGCAACATTTATGAGCGGTGAAGATGGTATACAGCCGCCACCTGTTACGGATCCTGAAACGGTTATCGTAACGGTTGATAATGCTCCTTTGCCGGGTGTTTTGCAACTGAGAAATGGCAGCATGTATTATTGGCCCAACAGGGGTGAGCTTAAATGGGGCGTTCCGCGAAAGATCAACGAAGGTTTGCCGGTATCATCCTTCAGCAGCGAAGGCATTGCATTTATAGATATGGATGGTTCAGGCACTGCTGATCTTATTTCAGTAACGGGTAATATGTTCAATGGATATTTTGCAAATACCGGTAAGAATGGCTTTCTCGATTACAAACCATATCCGCGCAGCAATAAAGCTTTACCCGATATTTTTTCAGGCAATACAAGATTAACTGATACCAACGGCAATGGTGTGATCGATGCATTGATGACTAACACAAGATCAATGGTTACCTGGCAACACAATGGCAGTGAAGGTTGGAGCGCACCACAACTTACATCAAAAGGTGCATTACCTGCTTCCTTGTCGTTTGAAGATCCGTTTATTCATTTGGCTGATTTTACGGGTGATGGTTTACAGGATATAATTTCAGTGCAATCAGGCCGTGTTGAATATTTCAGCAACCTTGGTGATGGAAAATTCGGTCAGGGTAATGTAATGATGAATTCGCCACGGTTACAGAACTTATCATTAACGCCGGAAAATCTTTTGCTATTGGACGTGAATGATGATGGTTGTGATGATCTTGTATTTGTTACTTCTACGTCGATCACGCTGGTAATAAACCAGAATGGAAAGCAATTTTCAGAACCATTTATCATTGATAACATTCCTGCGCCAATACCGGGCAGTGTGCGTGTTGCCGATATGAAAGGTAATGGAAAGAATGGCTTATTATGGAATTCACTACGCGCAGGAAAAACCTGTTATGTATATCTTCAATTTGATGCTGTTAATGGATCTATGTTGCTGAGTGAGATAAATAATGGTTCAGGGCTTGTTTCAAAATTGTTTTATAAAGCTGCAACAGAAGATTATATAAAAGATTACAAGAGCGGCAATATTTGGTCAACTAATTTTTCTTTCCCGTTAATAGTGGTGGCATCAACATTGGAGACTGATGTGGTTACCGGCAGTAAGGTTGAAACACATTACCGTTATCACGAAGCTCATTTTGAAACAAATACAAGACAATTCCAGGGCTTTTCAAAAGCTGATAAATTACTAAAAGGCGATGAAAGTTGTCCTGATATTTTAACTGCGTTCAGCTTTTTGATGGCGCAGGAAAGAAATGTAAATTCCACAAGAGAAAGTATTTACCTGAACGGTAAAATGTATAAAACAGAAACTTATGCTTTAGATGGTTCTGCATTACAGGATAAACCTTTTAAAACCGAAGAAGCTGCCTATGCCTTGGAGGTTTTGCATGCATTGCCTGATGACAGGAACCGCATTTTCGCCTACGTTGAAACCAATACAACAAATTATATTGAAAGAAGCGATGATATCCGGACAGAAAAGAAAATATTTGAGTATGATGGATGGGGCAATATCATCAGGGAAACACATACCGGCAGCGGTATAAAAGATGGGGTAGCGCAGCCGGAATTAAGTAAGATAACGGAAGTAGCATATGCTCATGGTACTACTACTTACATACACGATAAGCCCTGTCATTTTGTATTGAGAAATAAAGATGGCATCATCTTAAAAGAAAAGAAACGCTATTATGATGGTGATAAATACAAAGGGCTGCTGTTTGGAAGAATTGCCAAAGGGCTTTTAAGCAGGGAAGAAGAACTGGCTTTAAGCAAGGCTGATTTTGATGCGCATTACCAGGGCATGGATGCGGCTGCGTTAGGTTACATTCTTTCTGCTGACGCCGATGGCACTGCTGCTATGTTTATACAAACTGAACGCAACAAGCATAGCGACAGAGGTTTGAAAACAGGCACACTCGATAAGCAGGGAACAGAAACTTTATACGATTTTGATATGGCAGGCTTGTTTAAAACAAAATTGCATGATCCTGTGCTTGGTACAACCAGGTATACTTACAACAAAAATGTTGCACAACCTGCATTGATAGAATACAGCGATGGTAATATTACTACTATTAAGTATGATGCCCAGGGCAGAACGATCAGCATCCTTTTGCCGGGTGATGACACCAACAAACCTCCGAGAGTTTATAGTTATGATGATACTGCTGTTCCGCATAAGCGTGTAACGCAATACAGGGCTGATAAGAACAGTGATGAAACCTGCATGTCTGTAACTTATTTCGATGGTTATGGAAAAGAATGCCAGCATAGGGTGGAAGCGGAGCCAGGTAAATATGTTGTAAGTGGCATTGAATTAAAGAATCCAATCGGAAAAACTAAACGCGAATTCGATCCTGTCTTTGCAGCAAGTGATGCATTTGCTTTTGATGTAAATGATGCGTTAGCATCAAGAAGAATGTATTACGATGCATTGGAAAGAACAGTTCAAACTGTAAATTATAATGAAGCTATATCTAAGGCCGTGTATAAATGTTTTGAAGTAATAACTTATGATGCCAACGATTGTGATGATACTGCTGAAAACATTGCAAGAGGCCAGTTTGATACACCAAAAAGAGAAGAATTTGATGTCTTCAGAAACCGTACAAAAATTACAGAAGTTACCGGCAATGGCAATACCGAAGAAACAATTTTCAATATTGATGAAAATGCAGAGCTGTTAAGCATTACAGATAAATCAGGATTGGCTGTAAGTTATAAAAGAGATATGCAGGGAAACATACTCCAGGTAGATCATCGGGAAAGCGGCACAAGAAGATTATGGTATAATGCTTCATCAAAAGTTGTGCGTTCACTGGATGCTAACGGTAACGATCTGCAGATAGCGCTTGATGAAAAGAACCGCATACAAACGCTTACTTCAAACGGTAATATTCTTGAACAATATTTTTATGATGATGTTACGCTAAATGCATTGGGTAAAGTAAATGCTGTGGAATACATCGGTGGAAAACAGGAATTTGTTTATGATGTTTCCGGTAAGCTTATATCACGTAAGTATCAATTCAATGATTTGCCGGATGATGTTATTATTAACTATGGATACGATTATCTCGGCCGGGAAATTAGTGCGTCTTATTCCAATGGCAAGACCATCACAAAAAATCTTTCTTCCAATGGCTGGACAAAAAGTGTTGATGGTATTATTACCAATGTTGAAAGAAATGCACGCGGCCTGGCTGAAAGGATAGAGTATGCAAATGGTGTTGTTACAGAATTTACGTATGCCGATGGACCGGAAATGTTACTGAACCGTACATCGAGGAACAGCAATAATGTTGTGCTTGAAGATGTATCATTCGCTTACGATAAAGCTGGTTTATTGGTGCGGAAGAATGATGTAAATGAAGCAAAGAATTACCTGTATGCTTACGATCCTTTATACCAGGTAAAACAATTTAGCGTGGGTAATGGTGGCGGCAATACTATTTATGATTACACTTATGGAGATCATTTCAATATTACTGCATCAGGTGAATCAGGATTAAATTTCTTGTATGAGGATGCTACACATGGCGATAGAATTACAGCCATTCAGCAGGGCGCAGATCCTGCAGTTCAATTGTTATATGATGCTAACGGAAACCTGCTGACTTTACCCGGTAAGCAATTTTCCTACAATGAAAAAAATGAACTTATAAGTTTTGAGCAGGGCAATGGCACTACAGCAACTTATGCATACGACCATTGTGGCAAAAGAATTTATAAGAAAGTGGACGATGGTAATGGCGGAATAACGGAAACATTTTTTGCAGGCGATCATGTTGAAATACGCAATGGCCAAACAACCATTTTCGCAACATTGGAAAAAAAGCGTATTGCTATCATTGAAGATGCTGCTACCAGCTTTGTACACACTGATCAATCAGGCAATACTAATTTCTTTACAGATGATAACGGAACTAAAATAGCTGCTATCGCTTACAGGCCTTTTGGAAATATAGATAGTTCAAATGGTGCTATCGACCACAGAACTTTTGGCCATCATATGTATGATGCTGAGTCAGGATTGTATTATATGCAGCGCCGTTATTATGCGCCGGAAATGGGAAGGTTCATTACAACAGATCCCATTGCAACATATAAGCCTGAAAAAGTGATAGCCAATCCAGAAGCATTGCATGTATACGCTTATACAGGCAATGATCCTGTAAATAATACTGATGCAGATGGTTTATCTTTCTGGAGTGTGTTAGGTGCTGTGGTTGGTGTTATTGTTGGTGTTGTGGTAGCTGTTGCCCTGGCAATGACCGGTGTTGGCATCATAGCATTGATTGGTATTGCTTTGCTTATTTCTGTTGGTGTATCGGCATTGGGATATGGATTGGCCAGTGCATTTAACAACACACCTTTTGGCGAATTCATGCGAGGATTTATGATAGGTTTTAATGCCGGTATGAATGCCGTAATAGGTACGGCTATTTTTGGCCCTGTTGTAGGCGTTGCATTGGGCGTTATTAATTTCCTTGCAGCTTTTGATGATATCGCAAGAAATCCTATTTACCAGGGAATTCTTGGTTGGTCAAGCTGGCTTATGCCGATGTCATGGGGCGCGCAGGCTGTTGGTGCTGTAATATTTATCATCAATATTTTAGCGGCAGCTTTTACAGGCAACCAGGTGAATGCTACTAAAATAGACAGTATCAGTATAGACTGGACTACGGGTTCTATCATAATGGTAGGTGGTTTAATAAGAAATGGTACTGCATTTGCACCCGGCAATTTTGTTTTTGTTGATCCTGCATGGCTGGCAACTGATCCTAATGTCGCCTTACATGAAATAGGTCATGTGCTTTCAACAGGTGCATTTGGTACAGGTTTTATCCTGATAGACTTTATCGATGAAAATATAATTGGTAATGGAGCCAATGCCTGGGGCGAACAAATGGCGGATAGTCATGATCCTGCGCTGGCGCCTGCAAGCTCTGAGCAAATGTGGGGTACTTAATTCAACCTGTATAATAAATTCATAAAACTGTTCCCTGGTAATGTTCTTTTATGCTTACCAACGGAGCAGTTTTTTCGATTCTTAAATAAGCGATAAATAAGCTGCTCTTAATTCAGGATGTAAAGTTGATTAACGTAATTTTATTCAAAGCTTAAAAGGCAGGAACTTAAAAATGAAAACATCATGGCAGAACCGAAACGTTGTTTTGTTGTAATGGGTTTTGGTGTAAAAACCGATTATACTACCGGCCGCAAACTTGATCTGAATAAGTCCTATCAATATCTTATAAAACCGGTTTTGGAAAAGAAAGGTTGGGAATGTGTAAGGGCAGATGAAATACCTAATTCAGGAATGATAGATCTGCAGATGTACCTGGAGTTATTAAATGCAGATGTAGTGATCGCAGACCTTTCCACCACCAATGCCAACGCTATTTACGAATTGGGTATAAGACATGCATTGCGCCCCTTTACAACTATTGTAATTGCTGAAGACAAACTGGTGTATCCTTTCGATCTCAATCATATCAGCATTACCAAATACACGCATCTTGGTGATTCAATTGATTATGGTGAAGCAGAAAGGTTTCATGATGTGCTGGATAATTTATTGGATGCAGCAGTAAATCATACGCCGCCGCCAAATGATAGCCCGGTGTATACTTTTCTTACCAATCTTATTCCTCCTTCCATTCAAAATAAAATAGAGAATATCATTCACGCAGCCAAAGAATCTGTTGATGCAGCAAAAGTTGATGATGGTTCAACCAAAACGTTAGCACTTATTTGCAACGAAGCTGAGGATGCTTTAAAAGAAAAAAAATTCAGCGAAGCAAAAACATTATTCAATACTGCATTGATGCTTAAAAAAGTAAATGATAAAAATAGCATCACGAGTGATCCTTATATTATTCAGCGATTGGCATTAACTACGTATAAAGCAGGAGAGCCTGATGTTGTTACAGCCTTAAATGATGCGCTTGATTTGCTGGGTGAGCTGAACCTGGGCCATACTAACGATCCTGAAACGGTTGCATTAGCAGGCAGCATTGAAAAAAAATTATATGAACAGGGGCAGGGTGATGAACATTTAAAAAATGCAATTCTCTTTAATGAGCGTGGTTATTTTTTATTGAATAATCGTTATAACAGTATCAACCTAGCTTATACTTTTAATTGCAGGGTTGACACGAACTTATATTCCAAAAAAGAAGATAAGATTGCCGATATGGTTTTTGCCAACCGGGTACGACAGAGGGTTTTGGTTATCTGTGATAGGGATTGGGCAGAAATTTTAAAGCGTGAGGCAGATGAAGCTGCGAGAACAAGCACAGCCGGTGCAGACGATATTCAAAAACAAAAAGATTATTACAACGAACAAAAATTCTGGATACTGGTGAATAAGGCTGAAGCCTATTTTGGTTTAGGTGATTTTGACGAATATAAAAAAGCCGTTGCTGCTGCTGAACAGGTTGAACATAAAGATTGGATGATGCAAAGCTTTAAAGAGCAGGTTAATAAATTACAGGTTTTACTAACTAAACATGGTAATCTTCTTGAAACACCCTGGGTATTTAATGCTTAATCCTGCTTAAAATTTTCTTTGCCATATAAAACAGAAATTCCAAGCGCAATACCGCTAAATGCCAGTGCCTGGAATACACTTGTTATTTCATTGCCGTTCCCTGAATAAGGATCTGCAATTGCACGCGGTATGTGAAGAATAACGAACCAAATAAAGAGCATAAGACTTAATAACAAAGCAACAGGCCTGATCCATATTTTTAAAATAATAGCAACAGCAGAACTCATTAGCGCAATGCCTGCAAAATATGTCCAGAATGTATGCGCAGGAATCCATCCGGGAACAAGTGTAGCTACAAAATCAGTATAATAAAAATGATCAAGCCCGAATAAAAACATTGTTATGCTGAAGAAAATTCTTCCGTAAGAAATTAATTTCTCCAGGAATTTATATAACTGATTGCCTGTTTCATCTTTTGACAATCCTGCCATTACAAATGCGCCGCCTGAAAGCGCCAGTTCTTTAAGTGGGTCTGTCCACAACCCCAAATGCTTAGGCGAATTTGATTGAATGAATAAGATATAAGGGCATTGTAAAGCTATAAACACAATCAATAAAAAGCCGCCAAGCAATAGCGCTGCAGTTTTATCTTTCTTTTCAAACAAAATAAGAACGCTTGGTATAATTAAGGCTGCACCCGTTAAATAACCGATGACTGGAGATGCATGGAGCCATGCAGGTAAAAATGGTAATATAACCGGGCGTGAATCAGCATATATAAATTGTTGGATGCCTATACCAGCCATGCCTACGCAATAAAATAATCTTGCGGGTATACGGATAGCTTTCAGTGATTTTTGGTGTAACATCGTTAGCTTTTATAAATAAAAACAGTAGCTGCTGGTTCCGGTCTACTTGTCATAATGTATTATATCTTCTTCTTTAAAGAAATAAAAATATAGAAATGTTATGTCAATATCTTTACGATATAGATAGCAAATAATTTGAACATACAATAGCAGCAAATGGAAAAGATAATTAAAACAGCAATTATTGGCTTTGGTATTGGAGGCAATACTTTTCATGCACCGGTAATAAGTACAACAGAGGGATTCAACGTTAGTAGAATAAGGGCAAGAAAAGACACGGAGGTAAACCTGGCGAAGCAACGTTATCCCGGCGTTATCGTAACGGATAATTCAGATGATATTATGAATGATCCGGATATTGAGCTTGTAGTAATTACAACACCCAATGCACATCATCATCCTTTGGCAAAGCAGGCATTGCTCGCAGGAAAACATGTTGTGGTAGACAAGCCAATAACTATAACATCTGCTGATGCGGATGATCTTATAAAAACAGCAAAAGAGCAAAACAAAACACTGTCTGTATATCACAACCGCCGTTTCGATAGTGATTTTGCAACCATACAAAAAATATTAAACGCAAATCTATTGGGACGATTGGTTGAATTTGAAAGTCATTACGATCGTTTCAGAAATTATTTAAAGCCCGGCGCGTGGCGTGAAAAAGATGAACCGGGAGCTGGTATTTTATATGATCTGGGTGCTCATTTAATTGATCAGCCTTTACTCCTGTTTGGAATACCCGAGGCAATAACAGCAGATATTCGTGCGCAGCGCGAAGGCACGAAAGCAACAGATAATTTTGAACTGATATTGCATTACCCGGCATTGAAAGTAACCTTAAAAGCAGGCATGCTGGTTAGTCAGCCTTTACCAAGATATATTTTACTGGGCGATAAAGGGAGCTTTATAAAATATGGTTTGGATGTACAGGAAGCAGCTTTAAAAGCAGGACTCACACCACTTACAAAAGCTGATTGGGGCATAGAACCGGAAAGCGTTTGGGGTAACCTTGTTACAGAAATGAATGGTATAAATTTTTCAGGCAAAGTGCAAAGCGAAAAAGGAGATTACAGGGATTTTTACAGGAATGTTTATAACGCCATTGCTGATAATAAACCTTTGGATGTAACGGCAGAGCATGCAAGAAATATTATTCGTGTGATTGAACTTGCTATGCAAAGCAATGATGAAAGGAGAACAGTTGATTGTGCAGGCCAGTTTATATAAGCTCACCAGGTGCTTTATAAAAAACTGATAAAAAAATATAAATTATGGCAAAGCGTGCTGCAAAAAAAGATGATAAATCACCTGCAAAAGTTGTTGCAATGCAAAACGGGAATGATGCAGTTGATGAAAAGCAAACTGTATTGCAGCAAGCCGCTGCCGCCGAGAAAGATGATGACCTCAAATTAGCAGAAAAGCTGTATAAAAAACAAATGCAGCAAAAGGCTTTTAATGATTTTGTATATAAACGGCTGATGATTATTTATCGAAGGCAAAAAAGATATAAAGATGAACTCGATATCATTAATAAAGGTTTAAAACATTTTGAAGAACATCGTGCAAAACAATCTTCCAAAAAAAATATAAACGCAAGTATTAAAAGAATAAGCAGCAGCTTAAATAAAAGCCTGGGCTTAACCAACAGCAAAGGTAAATTCTTATATGAGCCTGAACCTATTCCATCATGGAAAAAACGGAAAGAAGTTGTAGAAAAGAAACTCAAGAAACACTAACTTTTTTGCTCCGGTTTTTTAACCGGCTGCCTGGGCTTTCTTTTAATAAGCGATCTTTTTTCAGGTAATTTATCGCCAAACAAAACGCCCCATTGTTTAAACTGTTCTGTTCTGTCGAAAACAATTTTTGCAACAGCCAATATGGGCAATGAAAGAAACATTCCCGATATGCCCGCCAAAGCTCCGCCTATAACCACACCGGCAAGGCTTGCCAAAGCATTAATTCTTACTTTGCCACCCACTATACGAGGCATAAGAATATTGTTATCAAGAAACTGAACGACAGCAATAGTTACAAGCACTGTTAATACATCTCCCAGTTCGGGAGAAGAGCTTAGTGTAAGCAATACGCCTATTATATTTCCAAACAAGGCGCCGATATAAGGAATTAAATTTAAAATAGCGAATATAACACCGATAAGCAATGCATGTGGTATGCCCAATATAAGCAATCCCCCACCAAGCAATATTGTAATGTAAGTTATCTGTATCAACAGCCCGCCTATATAACTTTTAATGATAGATTCAGTTTCAGATAATGCCTCTCTTACTTTATCATGATCCCCTTGGGGGAACCACATATAAACAAATTTTACCAGTATGTCCTTATAAAACAACATAAGAAAAGTGTAAATGGGCAGAAGGCCGAAAAAAATAAGTATAGTGCCGAGAGAACCCGCAGCTCCGCCTAAAAAGGTGCCTGCAGAATCAAGCATCTTCTGGCTTTGATCATTAATAAATTGTGATTGTTGTTCTGTTGAAATATCGGTCTTTTCACTAAACCATTTACTAAACGCATTTATATGATTGGAAATATTTCGTTTGATGGTGGGAAAATCATTTACCACCGGTTTTATTTGCGTGGTTACAAAATACATAATGGCTGCTGATATAATGATCATCAGCAACACGGATAAAAATATAGCTAAAACGTTCGGCACTTTTTTCTTAGTCAGGAAACGATAAACAGGCAATAAAACTATACTCGTAAAAAAGGCCATAAGCAACGGCATAATAATTTGCTGGCCTTGTACTATAACCATTCCTAACACCACCAGGCCTATCAGCTCAATCGATCTTCTTACAGTTACCGGAAATGATTGCATGAGATTGTTTTAATAAATATACAATGACAAAAAGTATTATTAATGATATAAGCTAATCTTTCAACACTATAACACATAATTTGTTTGATTGCTCATAAATAAAATTGCCCGAAAACTTCCGGGCAATTACTAAACTTTTTTATAACAGCTGGTATTTGTTTATAATCTTACGCCTACACCTACGCTAAATGTCCTGTATTTGTTTTTATCGTTTTCATTATCGCTTTGCGTAGAGTTTATTTTGGTTAAGCCAAGCCCGTAGTTCGCAGTGATCATAAACCTGTCAACTTCAAAACCAGCCAAGGCATTTATACCGGCATCAAATCTTTTAAGCCTGTCATATCTTGCGCCTTCTTCTTCGCCGGTTGTCGGATCATCATTACTGAATTTTATATTATCAGAATAAGATGTTTGAACACCTGCGAATGAAGTCTCAACTTTTGATTTACCGCCCACACCTACCTGTGCGTATGGCCCTGCTCCGAAAATAAAATTTGATTTTTCTGAAAGCGGAAGCTTGGCAACAAGGTTTACAGGAACCTGAAGGTAAAGCGGGTTAAATTTAGTTTTCACGTAGTTGTCAGATTTGTCGCCATCATCAAGATACCAGTTTGTTTTAGAGCCTTGGCCGTTTAACAGCAATCCTGTTTGTACGGATAAAACCGGTGCAACAGGGATGTCAACAGTAGCGCCCGCATGAAAAGTACTTAATGCCTTTGCATCATTTACACCACCATCGGCATTCGTAGAAATGTTGGCTGCATTATAACCACCGCGAATCCAAAAACTTACCGGCTTTTGAGGTGTAGTTTGTGCTTTAGCACCGGCAGTTGCCATTACAACAAGACATGATAATACTGCTAGTTTCATTACTCTCTTTTTCATAAGATATTGTTTAGAACAGAGTGATTTGCGAATTGCATGCCAACACGTCGTTTGCAATGCAAATCACTCATACATTCAACAGTTATTAGCGCATGTTGGGTTATAATTTCTACGTAGGATGATTTTGTTCAACACAAGCTGTTAAAGACTTCTAAATTTTTTCAATGTATATTATAAGTTTGATTGCCGATTGATTATAGCGGTTGCATTGCAAGGTAAATTTGTTATATAAACGTTTGTTGTATGAAAATTTTATGTTTCCTCGCATTCATAATAATGGCTTCTTTTAATAAAGTGCTTGTTGCTCAAAACAATATTACCGGTGCATGGTCTCAAAAAGACAATACTGTTGAAACAGTATTGATCGTACAATCCGGTTATTTCAGTGTAACAACATATGATATAGCGAATAAACAATTTATGCAAACATGGGGAGGTCGTTACGATCAATCTGGCAATATATTGTCTGCAACCATTGAATTTAATTCTGCTGATAAAACACAGGTTGGTAAAAAGCAAAGTTTTGAGGCTGTAGTAAATAACAATACACTTAACAGTAATATTACTCCGGGAAACAAAGAGTGGAGGTTGATTGACGATAATAAAGGATCGCTTGCAGGTTTATGGGTGATAACAGGGCGTGAGCAGAATGGAACCATGAATAAGATGACACCCGGCGATAGAAAAACCATTAAAATATTGAGCGGAACAAGATTTCAATGGGCGGCCATTAATTCAGCGACAGGAGAATTTTTTGGAACAGGCGGTGGCAATTATACATTCAAGGATGGTGTTTATACAGAAAACATTGAATTCTTTTCGAGAGACAGCACACGTATTGGAAAAAGCTTAAGTTTTAAAGGATCAGTTAACGGCAATGATTGGGAACACAGCGGTAAAAGTTCAAAAGGCGATCCTGTGCATGAGATATGGACAAGGTTACCTTAATAATTATCCGATCGTATTATTGTTTACCTGCTTTTGTTTGGATGGATTCATCTGGTAAGTAAGTATGTTGCCATCTTTTAATACTTCAACAATTCTGTATCCGCGGTAATCAGTTCCCCAGCTACCGGCAACATGCGAATCAAAGAAATAATGCTTGCCTTCACTTTCTTTTACATTATCCTCATCATGATCATGCCCGTGAAATACTGCTTTTAAATTTTTTTGTTTACTGAACATAGCAGTAAGTTCAGGGCAGTCTATTCCGGCTCCCGTCCATTTAAAGGGTGTTATATGCATGAATACAAATAACAGTTTTTTATCCGCTAATGCTTCCAGTTGTTCTTTAGTATAATTAAGATCAGGGCAAATATATTTTCCTTTTTCATCGGCTGTATTTAAAACCACAAATGATACACCTTTTTGTTCAAAGCTATAATGCCATTTGGTATTGAATGTTTGTTGCCAGGCAGCTTCATCTATCCTGTCGTGATTGCCATGTGATACATGATAAGGCATTTGCAGTTTGTCCCACTGTTGTTTTACCAGTGGCATCATTTCAGGATTGTCATGAAACAGGTCGCCGTTCACAAAAGTGAAATCAATACCTCTTGCTTTTTGTTCAGCATGTAACCAATCTATCATTTCATTATGCATGCTGTTGTATTCAGTATCAGGCTGACCATAATGGCCATCCGATAAAATAGCATATCGTAATTGAATGTTTTCTTTCGAAGGCAGGCTGAATTCTGAAGCGGTAAAAGACTGCAGTGTATTGCCCGCGCCGATAATCACCGCAGTTTTAAATGTTAGTTTTAAGAAATCTCTCCTGTTGCCCATACATTTAAATTAATCTGCTAAGTAACAGTATTTATATGAAGAGAATGTTAAGTGTTGTAGTTGATTTAACACTCACTATTTAAACGCTATAGATCTTTTTTGAAAAAGAAAGAATAAGAAAATGGAGGGATCATTATGTCGTGTGGGCCTTGCACTGAATCTAGCCGATCGATCTTGAGAAACACGCTGTCTTTGCTTATTAAATGTAAACTTACCGATGCAAGTATTGCTTTATTTGCCCCTGCATTTAATGTGGTATCACGCTTTTTTGAAATAATGTAGCGTTGTGCGCCAATGTCAACCTGTTTATCTGTGATGGATATTTCATTTTTCAAAACACATCCGTCACATGCTGCAAATGTATTAAACACGTTCAGGTAAACTGTATCGTTTGCCTTTGGATAATAAAACTGAACTGCAGTTTTAAAATTTATTTTTCCTTCTCCGGCATCTTCAATTTGCAGGTAACCTTTTCTCTCTGTTGATTTTGACGGCTGCATATTGTTCAATCTCCAGTTGCCTGTAAAATCTGCAGGAAACATTTTTATGGTATCAATAATATTAATTGTTTGGGTTGGCGTGGTTTTAGGACCTTTAAAGAAATAGAAAGCCATTACTGCCATCACTACGAGCAATAAGCCAATTAAATAAGTTGATTTAAAAATTTTTAAAACAGATGTTTTTTTTGTTGTTGTAACAGAATTGATTTCCGGTAATGCAGCTCCGCTTAAATTGTCTTTCAAACTTTTTAAACCAGCTTCATAATTGCCGATGAAGTTTATATGTTGCAATCGTTTAATTCTGAAAGGCGCTTTGCTTTCACTGATGATAACAGGTATAACGGTTTTATTTTCTTCCAGTGCAAAATATACTTCATCCAATACGTTGGTTGAGGCTGCTGATCTTTCTGATTGAATAAATACCAGGCAATCAGAAGTAGTTAATGCCTCTTCTATCTGCCTATCCCATTCGCTGCCTGCACGTATATCTTCCTGGTCAATCCAAACATCGTAACCTTCTTTTTTAAGATCTGATGCAAGTTTTACAGCAAATTCTGTATCTGTTCTTGAATAACTGAAAAAGATTTTTTTAAATTTCATAAGCTGGCAGGCATGTGCTTTTACAAATTTATTTTTTTAAACGAAAAGCACAAGAAGTAGTAATTATTGTAAGGGCTGCGGTGCAACACCTGTAAAACTCATTTTAACCGGCAAAATATTTCCCTTGTCATCAAAAAACATTTCATCAATGCAGGTAGCGCGGTGATTGGCTGCTGTTTCGCTCAATGGCCTGCGATGGTATACGATGAACCATTTATCAGTAACCGCATTATGAATCACTGAATGATGCCCTGCACCTCTTGCTACGGTACTATCCTGTTGTAAGATCCTACCGGCTCTCTTAAACGGTCCGAAAGGAGAATCAGCCACTGCATAAGCAACAGCATAATCAGGCCCTGTCCACCCGCCTTCACTCCACATAAAATAATATTTATTATCCTTGATGAACATGCACGGCCCTTCAACATATTTGTCAGGCGTAATTTCTTTAAATAGCGTGCCATCTTTCATCGGCACAATGCCTGTAAAATCATCTTTTAAACGGGCGATATTGCAATGCTTCCATCCGCCATATATAATATAATAAGCACCGTCTTTATCTCTGAAAACATATTGGTCAATAGGTTGAGCACCGTTATGAAATTTATCAATAAGCGGCTTGCCAAGATGATCTTTATACGGTCCTTCGGGTTTGTCAGCAACA
>JADMIO011403904.1_pt1 | contig 18078 bp, 18 predicted proteins | sample 8958161 | NCBI WGS metagenome assembly JADMIO01 (sample SAMN16585339, study PRJNA669376) | soil metagenome | isolation source: Crop rotation soil | place: USA: Cullars Rotation, Alabama | collected 2011 | reverse complement strand
CGACTTCAAGTCACGTGAATTCCAAGCTTCGGATCCCACTGTGCTGGAAAGGTCGCCGGCTAGCCGCGCGCCCGCGGCGTCCTGAGCGCGGCCGCGACGCCGATGGCGAGGGTCACGACGCCGATCGCCATGGTCACGCCGAACGGGACGAGCGCGGCCGCGGCCGGGGCCCCCCGGATCATCAGGTCGTTGTAGGCGCGCATCGTCCACGTCGTCGGGAGCCAGTGGGCGAGCGTACGCATCCACGGCGGCTCGAAATCGAGCGGCCACCAGCAGCCGCCGATCGCCGCCATGGCGAGGCTCGTCATGGTTCCGAGCGGCATCACGGAGTCGTGCGCGGGCGCGAGCGACGGGATCACGAGCCCGAGCGCGGCTCCGGCGAACGCCATGCTCACCATCGGCATCAACAGCGCGGCCGGCGTCCGTCCGAGCGTGACGTCGAAGAGGGCCCAGCCGACGCCGAAGAGGACCAGCATCTGGACGACGCCGACGACGGCGCGCGCGAGCACCTTCCCGATCAAGATGCCGGCGAGCGAGGCGCCCCCGGCGCGTACGCGCTCGAGCGTGCCCCAATCCCGCTCGTCGAAGAGCGTGAGCGAGATGCCGAGCATCATGCCGATCAGGAGGAAGGTCACGCCGAAGCCGGGCACGTACTGATCGAACGCGTTGACGCGCATGTCGACGCCGTCGACGGCGGGACGCTCGACCGCGTCGAGCGTGCCGGGGAGCGCGGGCGGACCAGCGGCGAAGCGAGCGCGCAGCGCGTCGGCGACCCCGGCCTCCTCGCCGTGCACGGCCGCCGCGGTCCGGCGGGCCACCGTGTCGAGCGTGGGGACGACGAGAAAGCCGGCGTCGAGCGGCGGCAGCGTCGGGGCGAAGGTCGGGAGATCGAGCGGGCGTGCGAGCACGGCGAGATCGGCGTCCGCCGGCGGCTCGGGGAATGCCGGTGGCGGCGGGATCTCTGCGGCGTGACTTCCCGCCTTCGCACGCAGAGCGGCGAGCCAGCGCTCGAAGTCCGGCCGCACCGCCGTGAGCGCGGCGAGCTTCGCGGCGACGCGGCCGAGGGCCGCCTCCCGCTCCCGCAGCTGATCACGGACGGCGGCGCGCGCGCCGTCGCCCGCGCGTGTGAGCGCCGTCTCGACGTCGCGTCGGCTGCGGGCCATCGCGGTCGCGACGCGCGTCTGGGTGTCCTGCAACGCGTCGCGCGCGGCGGCCGCGACGCGGGCTTCCACGTGTCGGTGCGCACGGCGGAGGGCGCGATCGAGCTGGACGAGCGCATGGTGCAGCTCGCGCGTGCTCCCGGCAAGCGCCCGTTGCGCGCGGCTGCGACCGGCCGCGGCGGCCCGGCGTTGCACGACCCCGAGCTCGAGCTCGAGCGCGTTCACCTCGAGCCGGCGGGCCGGGTCGACGTAGAGGACGAGCGCGGCCGAGCGGCCGGCGGCGAGCGTGGCGCGGGTCCCCGGTGGGACCTCGATGGCCAACGGCGCGTAGTCGTCGTCCAGGATGCGCCCCCGGACGGTGGCGACGTCGTCGCTCCGCTCGAAGCGCATGCGGCCGTCCGGCGGGGTGGCCTGGATCAGATCGTCGGCGATCGCGCCCCCGTCGCGATCGACGATGGGGACGGTCATGACGCGCGGGTGCGCGCCGTAGATCGCGCCGAGCGAGTAGCCGGCGACCGTCATGATGACCACCGGCGCGATCACCAACATGAGGAGGGAGACCGGATCGCGGGCGAGCAGGCGGGCCTCGTTCGCGACCGTCAGCGCGAGCGAGCGTCCGAAGGCGTGGCTAGCCATAGGCCGGCTCCTGCAGCGTCCGGCCGGTCAGGGCGACGAATGCGTCCGCGAGGTTGGTGCTGTGCACATTGAAGTCGAGCACGTGCGCACCGGCGGCGCGGACACGGTCGAGCACGCCTTCGATCTCGGCGTGGTTGGGGAGCTCGAGCGAGAGGCGGCCCGAGCCGTGACCGTTCGCGAGCACGCGAATGTGCTGCGCTCCAAGATCGTGGTCCCAACCGACGGCGAGCGCGCCGCGGTAGGTCAGATCGACGCGCGTCCAGCGGCCCGCCCGCACGATCAGCTCCTCGACGGTGCCCTCGGCCACGACCCGACCGCCGTCGATCAGGCAGACGCGATCGCAGAGGCGCTCGGCCTCTTCCATGTAGTGCGTGCTGTAGATGACGGCGGCACCGCCGTCGCGGGCGCGGCGGACCTCGGCGAGCAGGCGCTCGCGCGACTCGAGGTCGACGCCCACTGTCGGCTCGTCGAGCAGCAGGACGCGCGGCTGGTGGACGACGCCGCACGCGAGGTTCAGACGTCGTTGCATGCCGCCGGACAGCGCCTCGGTGGTATCGTGCGCGCGCTCGAGCAGGCCGACGTTCGCGAGAGCGCGCGGGCAGGCGTCGCGTGCCTCGCGCCGTCCGAGACCCTGCATGCGGGCGAAGTGCCAGACGTTCTGGAACGCGGTGAGGCGCGGATAGAGCGCCAGCTTCTGGGGCACGAGGCCGATCGCGCTTGGGGACGTCTCGCCGGCGCCGAGCGCGATGCCGGCGACCGCGACGTGCCCTGCGTCCGGCGCGAGGATCGTCGCCAGGATCGACAGCATCGTCGTCTTGCCCGCGCCGTTCGGTCCGAGGAGCCCGACGATCTCGCCCGCTTGGACGCCCAGGCTTATGCCGTCGATGGCGCGGCGCGCGCCGTAGCGCTTGTGGACGTGGACGGCGGCGAGCAGCGGACCCGGCTCGGCCATGTCAGGCCGGCACGTTGGCCAACATCAGGCGCATCGCCCCGCTCATCATCGCGTCGCCGACGGCCTGATGGTGCGCCAGGTAGCGGATCAATCTGCGGCGAATCGTCGGATGGTGCGCGATCCAGAGCAGGCTCCTGGTCACCAACCGATACCCGCGGAAGAGCCGGCGTGCGCCGCGCTCGTATCCGGCGAGACTTGGCGCCGTCGCGTCGGCCGCGAGGATTTCCGGCAGGATCTCGCGGAGCACCAGCGCCTCGTTGAAGGCCATCGACAGGCCGTCGGCGGCGATAGAGTCGATGAACCCGCCGGCATCGCCGATGAGGAGCAGACGTTCGGCGGTCCGGCGCGTGGCGAGGCGCTCCATGGGGCCCGCCCCCCGCACGGTCGAGAGCAGCGTCGCCGCCGCCAGGCGCGCGTGCAGGGCGGGGAAGCGGCGGCCGAGCGTCTCGAAGGCCGGCGGCTCCATGGTGGCCGCGTCCCACACGACGTTGACGTTGACGGCGGTCTCCCCGACCGGTGTCACCACCGCCTCGCCGAGATCGTCGACGTGGACCTCGACGCAGTCGGTCCAGGGTCGGACCGCGAAGTGCTGGCGGATCGCGAAGCGCCGGCGCGCGCTCGGCGTCATGTTGAGTCCCGCCGCCCGCCGGAGCGGCGAGTGCAGCCCGTCGGCGCCCACCACCAGACGGGCCCGGACGTCGCCGGTTGCCGTGTGGACCACCGCGCCCGCCGCCGAGCGCTCGACGCCGCTGACCGGCGCGCGGTCCGCGATCACGGTCCCGAGGCTCCTGGCCCGCCGTGCCATCGCCTCGACGAGCGCCGTTCGGCGGACGCCGAGGCCCCGACTCGGCAGGGGTAACACGGCGCTCGCGTCGTCGGGTTGGACGAAACGGATGCCCCTGAAGGGGCGGCACGCGTCCGGCGCGAGCTCGCCAAGCACGCCCAAGCGCTCGAGGGCGCGGACGGCGGGCGGCAGGAGGCCCTCGCCGCAGGCCTTGTCCGCGGGGAGCGGACGCTGCTCGAGGACCAGCACGGACGCGCCGAGATCGGCGGCGACGATCGCCGCCGCCAGGCCCGCCGGTCCACCGCCGACCACGACGACGTCGTATGCCGTGCCGTCGAGACGCGTGGTCACCATTGCAGCAGCACGAGCTCGCCGCAGAAGCCCGGGCCCATCGAGAGGAGCACGCCGTAGTCGCCCGGGCGCGCCACGTCGGCATCGAGAAAGTCGCCGGCGACGAACAGAACAGACGCCGAGGAGAGGTTGCCGACCTCGGCGAGCGACGTCCACGAGCGCGCGAGCGCGTCGGGCGCGAGCTCGAGCGATTCCTCCATCGCGCGCAGCACCTTCGGGCCGCCGGTGTGCGCGATCCAGTGCCCCACGTCGGGCCGGCGGAGCCCGTGCTCCGCGAGGAAGCCGTCGACGGCGCCGCGCAGCTCGCGCCGGATCAGATCGGGAATGCCGCCCGTGAGAACGACGCGAAAGCCCGTGTCCTCGACTTCCCAGCCCATGATCTCCTCGGTGTCGGGGAAGAAGAGAGAGCGCGACGCCACCACACGCGGGCCACGCGGTCGCTCGGCGCGGGCGCCGCCGGTCAGGATCACCGCCGCGGCCCCGTCGCCGAACAGCGCGGTCGCGATGACGTTGGCGATCGAACGGTCGTGGAGCTGAAGCGTGAGCGAGCAGAGCTCGACCGAGAGCAGTAGCGCGACGTGATCGGGGAACGCCCGCAGGTAGTCAGCCGCGCGTGCGGTCCCGGCAGCGCCGCCGACGCAGCCGAGTCCGAAGATCGGCGTGCGCTTCACGTCCGTCCGCATGCCGAGGCGGTTGATCACCTTGACGTCGATGCTCGGCGAGGCGATGCCGGTCACCGTGTTGAAGAAGATGTGGTCGACGTCGCCCGGGACGAGTCCGGCCTTCGCGAGCGCCGTGACGACGGCGTCGGTTCCGAGGTCGCTCGCGGCTTTCGTCCACGCGGCGTTCGAGGCGGCGAAGGATTGCAGGCCGGCGTAGGCCTCGAGCGGCAAGGCGAGATGGCGGCCGCGGACGCCCGCCGAACGACGAATGCGCTCGTAGCGCGCATGCTCTTGCGGCGATCCGCCCTCCGGCGAGCTCTCCCACGCGTGCCAGAGGGCCTGCGAGAGGATCTCGGAGCTGTAGTAGTGCTCGGGCAAGACGCGCCCGATGGCGCTGAGACTCGGAGCTGCGGCGGTCATCGTGTCCGTCATGGGTCTCCTGTGAGGTTCCGGATTCATTCGTGCGACCAGGTGACGCGACCCTCCGTGGTCACGTCGAGGTCGACGGTCTGGGCGACCGTCAGCAGCAGGATGCTCGGGTCGGGAAGCCCCCACGCAACGTAGGGTACGGTGAAGCGCGCGTGCGCGCGCAGGACGGTGCCGGCGAGAGTGCCATCGACGATCATCGCGACGTCGTGGTCGTCCCCGTGGAGCGTGAGCACGCCATAGAGGGTCGCGTGGAAGCCGCCGTCGGCGTCCTGTCGTCCCTCGACGCGCTCGGCGCGGAAGCGGATGTGGGGGAAGTGCTCGGCGTCGAGAATGGCGCTCGCCATGCGGGCGTCGCGCGACGTGTTGCCGCTCTCGCCGCTCGTCGCGCTCACGACGATGGTGCCCGTGGCCGACCCTCGCGCGGGATCGACGGCGAGCGTGCCACTCTCGAGAGCGAACGTCCCATGGACGTCGTGGACATTCCCGGCGAGGTGGAAGGCGACGACGGTGTGCTGGGGATCGAAGGCCAGGTGGCCGATCTGCGGGTCGCTTCCGGCCGCTGCGAGGGCGCCGGTCGAGCCCCAGGCGAGGAGCAAGGCCGCCCCCCACGCTCCGATTCGGCACCACATCCGATCCTCGATCATAATCCCAGAAGTGAGCAACTTCTGTGCACATCCTGCGATGCCGCCCATCGTTACGAATTCGCCGCCAGGTCCTGCAACTCTTTGCAGTGCCCTACGAAACCTGCAGAGCGAGCCGATCGCGGCTCCGCTCCGTGGACCGAGAGTCATCGGAGCGTTGGGGGCGAGATACCGCCCTGCACGGGTGGAACTACAAGCGATACTTCTTGAGCTTGTACCACAGCGTGCGCTCGCTCACGCCGAGACGACGGGCCGCTTCGGCTTTGTTGTCGCCGTTGTCGGCGAGTGCGCGCAAGATGAGTTTCCGCTCGAGCTGGGTCACCGCTCCGACGAGCCCGCTCTCGTCGATCACCGCTTCGTCGGTCGCGGGCTGGCCGTCGGTCGGCAGGAGGGTGCGGAGGAAGGTCCCGTCGATCGTGTGCCCAGGGTTCAGGACCACCGCGCGCTCGACGAGGTTCTGCAGCTCGCGGACATTGCCCGGCCAGTCGTAGCTGTCGAGCACTGTGCCGATGTCGGGGCCGAGGCGGAGGTCGCTCTTGCCGAGCTCGCTCGCGAAGCGGCGGAGACACGCCTCGAAGAGGGGGCGCACATCCTCGCGGCGCTCGCGGAGCGGTGGCATCTCGAGATGAAAGACGTTCAGTCGATAGTAGAGGTCCTCGCGAAAGGTGCCAGCCTGCATGCCGGCCGCGAGATCGCGGTTGGTCGAGCTCAGGACGCGGACGTCGACGGCCACTCGGCGGTTGGTCCCGACCGGCTCGACGATCCCCTCCTGCAGCACGCGCAGGAGCTTCGCCTGTAGCGAGTGAGGCATGTCGCCGATCTCGTCCAGAAAGAGCGTGCCGCCGTCGGCGATCTCGAACTTTCCCACGCGGGCGGCATGGGCGCCGGTGAAAGCGCCCTTCGCGTGGCCGAACAGCTCGCTTTCGAGGAGCTCCGCCGGAATGGCGGCGCAGTTGAGCGGAACGAAGAGCTTGCCCTCGCGCGGGCTTCGGTTGTGGATGGCACGCGCGATCAGTTCCTTGCCGGTGCCGGTCTCGCCGGTGATGAGAACCGCACTCTTGGTCGGGGCTACGCGCCGCACCAAATCGAAGATACCCTGCATCGCGGGGGAGCTCCCGACGATGTGCTCGAAGGGCGCCGGCTCATCGTAGCGCTCGCGTAGATAGCGGTTCTCGGTGCGGCAGCGGGTGAGCTCGAGGGCGTTCCGGATGACGACCTCGACCGCGTCGACGTCGAAGGGCTTCAGGATGAAGTCAAAGGCACCGTGTTTCATTGCCTCGACCGCCGTCGCGACCGTACCGTACGCGGTCAGTACGATCACCGGCACCTCGGAGTCGAGTGCCCGCAGGCGTTCGAGCCACACCATGCCGTCCATGCCGGGCATGCGGAGGTCGGTCAGCACGAGGTCGAACTTCTCCGCCTTGAAGACGGCGAGCGCCTCGTCCCCGCTCTCGGCTGGGGTCGATTCGAGATTCATCCGCTCGAGCAGCAGTTGCACGACGCGGCGCATTTTGCGCTCGTCGTCGACGACCAGGACGCGCTTCATGCGCGACCCTTCGCCGGGTTGGGATTGCGGAGCATGAGGCACCGCGAAATGCGCCCTCACGACGACGCGCTGCGAGGCGGCCGCCCACCCACGAACTCGACCGCGCGTTGGAGGAGAGGCGCGAGCCGCCTCAATGGGACGCGTCGCGCGAAGGCCCGCCGATCTCGAGCTCCTCGATCTTGCGGTACAGCGACGAAAGGGACACTCCGAGGACCTCGGCTGCCGTTTTCTTGTCCTGATCGACCTTCGAGAGGACCGCCTGAATGTGTGCCTTTTCGTACGATCGCAACGCTTCGCGCAGATCATCACTGGGTGCGATTGGAATCGTCGCGTCCGCCTTCATCGCACGTGGCAGATCGGCTGCGGTGATCCAATCGCCTTCGCCGAGAATCATCGCGTGCTCGATCACGTTGTCGAGCTCGCGGACGTTGCCTTTCCATGCCGACGACAACAGAATCTTCATCGTCGTCCCATCGACCCCCTTGAACGATCGCTTGAGCTCGCGATTGTGCATTCGAACGAAGTGCTCGACCAACGGAGGAATGTCCTCCCGACGTTCGCGGAGCGGCGGAATCTCGATCCCGACGACGTTCAGTCGGTAATAAAGGTCTTCCCGAAATTTCCCCTCTTCCACCGCCTTCGCGAGATGGAGGTTCGTCGCCGCGAGAATACGAACGTCCACCTTCGACGGCGTCGTGGCACCGACCGGTAGGATCTCCTTCTGCTCGATGGCTCGCAGCAGCTTCACCTGAAGGCCCAACGGCAGATCGCCGATCTCGTCGAGAAAGATGGTGCCGCCGCGCGCCCGTGCGAAGAGCCCCTCCTGATTGTTGACCGCGCCGGTAAAGGACCCACGCAGATGTCCGAAGAGCTGGCTTTCCAGCAGGTGCTCGGGGATCGCACCACAATTCACCGGGAGGAAGATGCGATCGCGTTGCTCGCTGAAATGGTGGATCGCGCGGGCGACGACCTCCTTGCCGGCGCCGCTCTCGCCCGTGATCAGCACCGTACTCTTCGTCGGCGCGACTCTCTGGACGAGGTGCATGACTTCCCGCATCGCGAGCGATCGCCCGATGAGGTTGTCGAAGTCCCACAGACGCGCGACTTGGCCCCGGAGGAGCTGGTTCTCCCAGGCCACCTGACGATGGCGCAGCAGATGGTCGATCTTGTGGAGCACGTCGTCGAAGTTGAGCGGCTTCAGCAGGTAGTCCTGCGCGCCGCGTTGCAGCGCCTCGATCGCCGTTTCGACGGTCGCGTGCGCGGTCATCAGCAACACCAGCGTCTGCGGCGCGACCTCGCGCGTATGGGTCAGCACCGCGAGTCCGTCGGCACCGGGCATGCGAAGGTCCGAGATGACGAGATCGAACTCTTGCCCGTCCAGCGCCGAGAAAGCTGCCGTGCCGTCCGCAGCCGCGGTGACGGCGTATCCCTCATCCTTGAGAACTTCGGTCAGGCTCTCGCGGATCGCAGCTTCGTCCTCTGCGACCAGGATGGCGCCCTTGCTTGCGGGTTCTTGAGCCATGGTAGGCGGACCATCCAAATCCCATGCCGATCAAACGACTTGCAAGCTGCCGACGCGGATTCCGAGGTTTGGGAAAACCGCCGGAAATCCTGAAACGGCCTTCCGAGTTTCGAGAAAGCCGTAGGCGGAACGCTCCAGGCCGCAACGCAAAGTTGCGCCCTACGGTGTCGACGGGAGATCGAACTCTAGACGACTGACGCCGGCCTCGACCTGGCTCCGCATGGGCGCACCGAGCGCCTCGAGCAACCCCAGCATGCGCACGTTTATGCTGAGGACGTCCGCGGCAAATCGACTGCGCCCGCTCGCCACTGCCGCCTGCAAGAGCACCAGTACGATGCTCGAGCCGAGCAGGACATTCTGCCACGCGTCGGCGACGGCAACCGACACGTCGGTACGACCATCGGCCGGGACGTCGACCCACCCACCGACCGCAACGACGTGCCGCGACGTTGCATGGAACTCCACGGGCTGCGCGACGACGGTCATCCGATCGGTCCCGGGCGCCACGACGCGCTCGATCATCGCGCGCCGCAAGCGGGGCTGGGGAGAAAAGAATCGCATGTAACGCGACGTGGAACTCAGGCGTTCGAAGAAGTCGATGATGCCCGCGAGATCGGCGGGCGTGGCACCGCGGATGATGACCTGACGGCCGTCAGCAAGCCCCACAGCGCGTGGCTCGACGACGCCACGCCCGCATGGTGCTACGGCGTCAGCGTGCGGCGGCACGATCGACCTTTCTGCGCGCGCGAGGACGAGGTGCGCGAACCGTGATTACCGGAATAGACGCATGTCGCACGACCTTCTCCGCGACGCTGCCGATCAGGAGATGCGCGAGTCCGGTCCGCCCGAGCGTAGTCATGACGACGACGTCGGCTCGCTTGGCGGCGTCGAGGATCGCCGGTACCGCTTCGCCGATGACGACCTGACACGTCGCCAGATGGGCCCGCGCTCGAAGCGTCTTTCGAACCGATTGCTCCAAATGCCTCGACCGCTCGCGCACGATCTCAGCAGGCGGTCGCCAAGCGATTTCGTCCTGGGTGGGATACCCCGGCCCAAAGTAGAACGGCGTCAGCACGTGCAGGACCGTGATCCGTCCGCCATGCCGCTCAGCGAGCTCCGCCGCTATGCGGACCGCATGCGTCGCGGTCGGTGACAGATCGTGGGGAACGAGAATCCGACGAAAGCGCGTCCTCATGCCGGTCGTCTTTCAATTTCCCTGCCACGCAACCAGGCGGCGCAAGACCGCGCCGGCTCACATTTCCCGACGGAACGTGGCACCGGTGCGAATCGCACGACCTGGTTTCTCGCGCCTGGGAAGGGAAACGCTTGCATCCGTCGATCCTGGGGGAGCGTGCCTGTGGGCATAGCGACGGCCGCTCACCCCCGGAGGTGGGTCCAGAGCGTGGAGATCGCGGCGCCGCGAACCGCCGCGATCGGCGCGTCGGTTGCGACGACGAGATGCTCTTCGTCGTCGGCGAACGGCTCGCGCGCGCGTCGTTGTGCGAGATACGTCTCGAGGCGCGCATCGGAAAGGTCATCCGCCCCGCGCGCGGCGAGGCGACCGCGCACCACGACCTCCGGCGCATCCGTTTCGAGGAAGATCAGCCGCCGCCCCTGCCGCGCCGCCATCGCGGTGAGCCGCGTGCGGTCACTGCGCCGGAGAAACGTCGCGTCGACGATCACTCCGCGGCCCGCGCCCAGGACGCGTTCCGCCTCGGCGGTCAAACGCTCGTAGACGGCTGTACGAGCAGCGTCGCTGTATCGCTCCGCAGCGGTTTCACCGGGGTCACGTTCCTTCCGGATCAGGTCCGTCCGGAGCCACGCAAAGTCGGTCGCCGACGCGAGTTCCGCGGCGAGCGCCGACTTGCCGGAGCCGCTGAGCCCACAACACGCGATCACCGCGGCTGGTTGGGCGCGCCACGCGAAGCGCGTGGCCAGATCGAGATATGCCTGGGCCCGCGTTCGCGCCGCCTCCCGCTCGGCGGGCACCACGTCGTCCTCCCGGCTCGTGAGCGCCGCGACGACGGCACGGACACCGGCACGGCAGGCCGCGTAGTACGGCAGCAAGACGCGGATCTCCGGATCGTCGGCGATGGCCACGTAGGCATCGACGAATGCGTCGGCGAGATCCCGCCGCCCGCGAAATTCGAGATCCATGGCGAGAAAAGCAATTTCGGACGCGACGTCGTTGCAGCGGAAGCTCTCGGAGAACTCGATGCAATCGAAGACGTAGATCCCTGCCGGCACCGCTTCCGCGTCCGCGTCCGCGGCCGACGTCCGCGCATCGGCGAAGCAGACGTGCTCGGCGTGCAGGTCGCCGTGTCCTTCGCGAATGCGTCCCTCCTCGCATCGCCGTTCGAGCAGCGCGCCATGCGTGCGGATGAAGCGCTCGGCGAAGTCGACGACGAGCGCGTGCTCCTCCGGACGCACGATCGTGCCGACGAAGCCGCGCAGGATCTCGAGCGTCTCGCTGCATCGTGCCGCCAAGGCGGCGGGGGCCGCCTGCGCCGCGATCCCGGCGCCGGTCGGTGCTTCGCGGTGAAACGCGACGAGACGCAGGGCGAGCGCCGTCATCATGCCGGCATCGACGGCATCGTGCGCGAGCAGAACGGGAAGCATGCGCTCCGCAGGCAGACGTCGCATTCGCAACACGGGCTCGACGAACGCGCCGGGACCACCCAGCGAGAGCGTCGCGTCCGAAGCGCGGACGACATCGAGCACGTCGAGATAGATCGGGGCAGCCAGCCCGCGATTCAAGCGCAGCTCTTCGGCGCAGAAGTGACGTCGAGCGGCGAGCGTAGTGAAATCGAGAAATGGAAAACGCACGGCCTTCTTGAGCTTGTAGACATAGGATCCCGCGAGAAAGACGTGCGAGATGTGCGTTTGCAGGTGCTCGACGCGTGCCGGACGATGCGGATACGACCTGGGACGCGAGAGCATCTCGACGACCTCGGCGATGTGCTCCGCGGCGTCGACGGGCGGGTCGTCGGTCATGGTTCGAGTGCTTCTCCCTCGGCGAGCGCCGGCTCAGGAACCGGCGCGCTTCAGATACAGGACTACCGCGCGTGCCTCGTCGGCGCTGAGCTTGTGGCGGAAGTGCGGCATGGCAGGACGCGTCGTTGCGACCATGTGCCAAATCGCGGCCCGCACCTGCTCGGGATCGCGATGTCGGAAGTAGTCGCGGTCGAACTGCACCGTCGGACGCTCGGCCTCCTCGGCGAAGCTGCCGGTGCCGCGGCCGTCGTCCCCGTGGCATCCGGCGCAGTAGCGATCGTAGAGCGCGTACCCAGGCGAGAGCAGTCGCACGAACGCCAGCAGTGCGGGGATCTCGCGCGCGTTCATGTTGGGATCCAGGGCGGGCATCCCGCGCCAACCGTGCCGCACGAGCTCCGTCAGGCGCGCTTCGGTGATCTCGCGATTGACTGCCGGATCCGAAAGGTCACGCGCCGAGCGCGCCCCCGACGGCAACACGAGCTCCGGCCGTCCGGTCGGGCCGTGACAGAGCTCGCAGCGATCGAGATACACCGCCTGCCCCTCCTCGACGAGCCGCCAGTTTACACCCGGCAGGCGTTCGAGATGCGCCGCGAGGGCCTCGACCTCGGCGGCGCGCGCCTCCAGTGCGGAACGATCGAGCGCGAGCTGGAGCGGCACCCCGTTCCGGATACGGCGCACGAGTTCCTCGACAGAATAGCGCTGAAGGAAGCCACTCTGCAGATCGCGCGGCGGGGTCGCCAGCATCTCGCTGTCGGCGCCGTCGCCCCGGCCGGTGACCCCGTGACAGCGTTGGCAGTCGCGCACGTAGAGCGCCTGCCCATCGAGGTCCGCCGCACCGGCTGCCGCCGGCCGACCGCCGGCGAATGCGAGCACCACCATGAGAAACACGGCCGGCAAGGCTCCCATGCCGACCTGGATGCAAGGCCGTTGCCAACGCCACGAGCAGCGAAGTCGGCGCGCTCGTTTCCCAGCAGCGAGAAATATTGATGACGTGCTTCGCTCCCATTCCCAAGCATCGGAATCGCCACCGCCGCGGGGCCCTCCACGCGGCTGAACCGAGGCGCAAGGGACTGATCTGACGCGTCCCACGCTGGCACGCGGACTGCTTCCCCACAGCGACCGTCAAAGGAGGAGCTCTGCATGCTGATACCGTCCAGCGTACCCACGACGACTCGCACGATCATCGGCGCGCTCCTGCTCGCGGCCGCCTGCCGGCCTGCGATGCATCGGCCACATCCGACGACGGCGGTCGTCGACCCCGTCGCGCGGGGCGCGGTACTATTTGCTGCATACTGCGGGGGCTGCCACGGTCCGCAAGGTCACGGCAACGGACCGGTGGCCGGGGTCCTCGACTTGAAGCCGACCGATCTCCGCGCCAGTCGCGTCATCGAGCGTGCGAGCGACGAGGAGATCGTGCACAGGCTCCTGCAGGGCGAGCCCCTGAAGTTTTCACCGCGTCGAAGCAACGTCGCCGAAGATCTCGAGTCCGACGCCATCCTCGCGTACCTCCCAACGCTCTCGCATGCCGACTGGCCCCTCGTACGCGTCGGCCGCTTCGTCTTCGAGGATAGCTGCGCGGTTTGTCACGGTGCCTATGGCCAGGGTGAAGGGGTGCTGGGCGCCACGAATGATCCTCCTCCGCCGAACCTCATGATTGCCCGGGAGCACTATACCGACCCCGCGCTCACGTCACTGATCGAGGACGGCTTCGGCACGATGCCGCCGCTCGTCGACGCAATCGATCCTGGAGAGATCCGTGCCGTGGTTGCATACGTTCGCCACCTCTCGAAGGGGTATCGCCTGTACGACACCTACTGCGCGTCGTGCCACGGTGACGACGGGCGCGGCGTGCACCCCGAGGACCTGCTACCGCCCTCCGTCCCGGCACCAGTAATCGGGGCGGAGACCCTTGCGCGCCTTGGTGCGGACGGCACTCGCCTGAAGGTACGGCACATGCTGCAACGCGAATCGGGTCGGAATGCCGCATTTCCAAGACACGTTGAGCGCGGCCGAGCTACGCGACATCGTCGCTTATCTGCGTGCCCCCAACGGACCATCGTGATCATCGCTACCGCCAGGCAACGCACGCGGCGCTGAGATACAGGGGAAGGAGCTTGAAACGTCGTCGAACCATGCGTGCGAATCCGACATTGTTCCGGAGGATCTTGGTCCCCCACGATTTCTCCGAACCGGCGAACCACGCGCTCACGGTGGCCGCTAGTCTAGCCGCCAAGCACGGCGGACAAGTCACGGTCCTGCACGTGTTGACTCCTTTCTACTCCGGCCCAGGGTATCCCACCCAGGACGAGATCGCCTGGAAGCGCCCCGCCGAGATCGCGGCGGAACGACAGCGTTGGCTCGAGCGGATCGTGCGCGATCGTCTCAAGAGGCGCGCACGTCTGGTCACCTGCCAGGTGGCGAGAAATGAACCGTTGCCCGCCATCTTGAAGGCGGCGAAGTCCGCCGACTCCATCGTGATGGCGACCCTCGGTCGCACCGGTCTCGCGCATCTCTTGATCGGCAGCGTCGCCGCGAAGGTCGTTCGGCACGCGCCCATCCCCGTACTGACCGTGCGCGCACCCAAGCCGCGCCGCACGCGAGCCAAGCCGCGCGTTCGTCGCAGGCGCCGAAACGGGCCGACTCGGTCACCGCGCGCCAGTCTGGAAGCTCCGCAGCGTGACGCGCTAACGATCGAGCCGTGGTGACCCGGGCATCGACGACCTGAGTCGAAACGGCGAGGGCGCCGAAAACCCGATTGGCCCGGGCCGCGTAGCACACGCTTCTCGGCAATGGGAATCACGCGCGGCGTTCCTCTCATCCGCCGGAACCCCGACATCGGTATCCAGCGTGCACGCGGCAGCACCCCTGGTCCGCCGTTTGCTCCAGCACACACCCGAGGAGGACTTCTACCGTGCGATTCGCGACCGAGACCATCCCGGCTCCCATCGACGCCCTGACCGAGCCCGACGTCATGCTCCCAGCGCAGCTGTTGCCCGAGCAAAGCGCGCTCACGGATCCCGAGCGGCGCTTGCGGCTCGCGGTCTTGAAGGACGCGCTCCACTACGTCCAGCGCCACGAGCACGCGACCGACGAGCATGCGCGAGCCCTCTACGAGGACGCGCTCGACTGGGTCGCCGATCCCGATCGCTCCGAGCCATTCTCCTTCGAGAATATCTGTGACGCCCTCGGTCTCGATGCCTGGTACGTGCGCTCGTGCCTGCGGCGCTGGCAGCGGACCCTCCGTACGGGGGGGTCGCCGGCAGTGGGCCGCGCGGGTCGGGACGGTATCGGATGCCGGCCCCGCGGCATCCGCGCCGACCGGCGGGCTGCGTGAACGCCTTGACCGCCTCGACACGATCGCCCCAATCCAAACGCACGGCGACGCCACTCGCGGTGTCGCGCCGGGTGCCGGACCTTCGCCGCCAACTCCTCGAACGGCGACGCGAGACCCTCGCACGCGTTGCGCGGACGGAGGACGAGCTGCGCTGGCTCGGCGCCAACATCGAGCCAGAGGCCGAAGACGAAGCCCAGGAAGAGACCGCCACCCTCCTCCTGGCGCGCCTCGACGCCCGCGGCCGCGCGGCGCTCGCCGCCATCGACCGCGCACTCGCGAGGATGGCCGACGGAACGTATGGACGGTGCGGCGATTGCGGTTGCGCGATCACCCTCGGCCGCTTGGCCGCGCTTCCCGAAGCGATCGGCTGCGTACGCTGTGCCCAGGAGCCGTCATCCGGTCCCCCGCGCGCGCGCCCACGCGCCTCCGCGTAGCGCGGGGCTCGCCGTGCGACCGCCCGGGGCGTCATCCTGAAGAGCACGGCCTTCCATGACACCTTGTGAAACCATAGCCGTCGTGATCGTGGACAACGACGCTTCGTTTCGGTGCGGCCTGGCCGAGAACCTGGCCGACGACGGGCACGTCGTGCACCAAATCGACCATCCTCGCCGACTGACGTCCGAGCAGCTTGCAGCGGCGCGCGTCGTTCTCACCGGCTACGACATGGACGACGTGGACGGGATGACGTTCGCCGACGACGTGCATCGCGCGCGGCCTCGGATCGCAGTGATCCTCGTCACCGCCTATTGGACCGCCGACCTCGAAGCCGCGGCTGCGTCCCGCCCCTTCTTACACCTCTACCGGAAACCGCTCGATTACGAGGTCCTGCACGCTCGTGTTCATGAGCTCGCCGTCGCGGCGTAAGCGCGACACGCGCTCGCCTCTTCCAATCGAGGCCATTGTTCGTCCCACCGAAACGCGGTACGTCCGCGAGCGGAAGGGCACACGCGTAACGAGCCCGGACGCCAACTCCTCATGGAAGACGATCGGACCGCTCACGCGCTACGCGTCCTGCAACTGAACGAGCTCCGATGGCAAGCCATCCTGGATACCGCTCGGGACGCGATCATCTGCATCGACCACCGCGGCGAGGTGACCTTGTTCAACCGCGCGGCCGAGGCGATATTCGGGTACGCGGCGGTCGAAGTGTTGCAGAAGAACGTCCGCATGTTGATGCCGTCGCCCTATCAAGAGGAGCACGACGGCTATCTCGACAATTACCACACGAGCGGCGCACCCAAGGCGATTGGTCGGATCCGCGAGGTCCAAGCACGCCGTCGGAACGGTGAGGTCTTCCCGATCGAGCTCTCGGTCTCGGAGGCACGCGTCGGCGACCAAGTGATCTATTCGGCCTTCATCCGCGACGTCAGCGAGCGGCGGACCATGGAGAACGACCTCGCGGAAGCGCGCCGGCACGCCGAGCAACGCGAGCGGCTGGCCGACATCGGCGCCATCACGGCGCGAATCGTACACGATCTCGGCAATCCCCTCGCGGGGCTGTCCATGCAGGCGCAGCTGATTCATCGACGGGTCACACGGGACCCCGACCGTCCGGGCCGTGATCTCGCCGCGCCGGCCGAGCGGATCGTTTCCGAAGTGCGACGCCTCGACGCCTTGGTCAAAGATTTTCTCGATTTCGCCCGCCAGCAGCGTCTCGACGTGCGTACGATCGCGCTGCCGCTTTTTCTGCAACAGATCGTCGACCTTTGGCAGCCTGTTGCCGCCGCCCGGGACATCGCGGTCACGCTCGACGTCTCCCCTGAAATCACGGAGATCGTCGGAGACGCGGACAAGCTGCGTCGCGTGCTCGACAACCTGTTGAAGAATGCGGTGGAGGCCATCGACCAGGGTCCCGGTCGAGTGGCGCTGCAAGCCCGACGTGCGGACGAGCGCGTCCGCATCACCGTGACGGACAGCGGCCCCGGCGTGCCGGAGAGCGTAGAGCTGTTCAAACTTTTCGAGACGACCAAACGCAACGGCTCAGGTCTCGGGCTTTCCATCTCGAAGCAGATCGTTCTGGCCCATGCGGGCAACATCGCTTTCGAGCGGCTCGCTCCGCATGGTACGGCGTTCCACGTGGATCTCCCCGCTCGTGCCGGCGCCGTGTAACGCCATCACTGTCGTCGTGGTCGACGACGACACCTCCTTCCGGAGCGGCGTCGCCGCCAACCTGGAGGACGACGGTCACGTGGTCCATCAGTACGAGGATCCACGCGACGTCCCATCGGACGCCTTGGACGCCACCCATCTGGTCGTGAGCGACTACCAGATGGCCGACATCGACGGCATTACGTTCGCCGACGCCGTGCACGCGCGCCGGCCCGAGGTCCAAGTCGTGCTCGCCACCGCCTACTGGACCATCGAAATGGAGGCGGAGGTCGCGGCTCGCGCGTCGTTTCTGCGGCTCTGTCGCAAACCGGTCGATTACGAGCACCTGCATCAGCTCGTGCACGAGCTCGCCGCCCGCTACTGACTTCAGCAGCAAGAGGCAGTGCGGCCCTTTACGAAAGGCTGGATCATCGCAGGTCGATGATTCTCGATCGCGGGGGAGATCGCCCGGTATTTTCTCAGGGATGAGAAGGCCCGCGTGCGATCTCTCCAGAGTGCGCCAGACGAGGTCTGGCGCCGGCCTTGCAAGCTCGGTCCGCATGGGCTCGAAGCGGGCGGTAGCCATCCACCTCGGCATTCCCGTCCACGGCGCCGGCGCATCGTGATGCGTACCCTCGGCAGACTTCACACCTTCGCTGACGGCGCCGTCTTCGCCAGACGCTTGGCGCGCGCCGCCGGTGTCCAACTGTCGACCGTACGGGTCCATCGTTTTCCTGATGGAGAGACCTTGGTGCGTGTCGCGGCCCCAGTCGGTCGCCACGCTTATCTGATTCGGTCCCTGAACGACCCCAACGCCAGGCTCGTCGAGACCGTGCTCGCGGCGGACGCGCTCCGACGCGCCGGCGCCAAGCGCGTGACGCTGATAGCCCCTTATCTGCCATATATGCGGCAGGACGCGGTATTCTTTCCAGCACATTGGGATCCTAAGCTTAGAATTCCACGTGGACAAGTTGTCGCG
>JADMIO011053151.1_pt1 | contig 18079 bp, 17 predicted proteins | sample 8958161 | NCBI WGS metagenome assembly JADMIO01 (sample SAMN16585339, study PRJNA669376) | soil metagenome | isolation source: Crop rotation soil | place: USA: Cullars Rotation, Alabama | collected 2011 | reverse complement strand
ATGGTCGGGGAGACAGGATTCGAACCTGCGACCCTCTGCTCCCAAAGCAGATGCGCTACCAGGCTGCGCTACTCCCCGCCGTCGGTCTGGTGGGCCCGGCAGGACTCGAACCTGCAACCAAGCCGTTATGAGCGGCCGGCTCTACCATTGAGCTACAGGCCCGTCCCGAAGCTCGCGGAGCGATAGCGGAGCCGGACCGACAAGGCCAGCCTATGGCTTCGCCTGCTGCAGCGCCTGGCCGATCGCCGAGGCGAGGGTCTCCGGCTTGTAAGGTTTGAGGAGCACCGGCCGGCCGCCGGCGCCCGAGGTCGCGATCTCGTCGCTATAACCGGTGGTGAGGATGACGGGGAGCGCGGGGCGGCGCTCGGCGAGGCGCGCCGCCAGATCAAGGCCGGTCATGCCGGGCATGACCACGTCGGTGAAGACGAGGTCGAAGGGTTCGGCGAGCGCCCGTTCGAGCGCGGCCTCCCCCGATTGCTCGCAGACGACGTCATGGCCGAGCTCGCCGAGCAGCTGGGCCGCGAACTGCGCGACCTCGACATTGTCCTCGACCAGCAGGATCCGGCCGGTGCGGCCCCGCTCCAGGTCCCTGCGTGCTTTCGCCGGCGCCTGCTCGCGGACCGTGCCGCGGCGGGGAAGGAGCAGGGTGACCGTCGTGCCGGTGCCGGGCCGCGAATCGATCCGGACGTCGCCGCCGGACTGGCTGGCGAACCCGTAGACCTGGCTCAGCCCCAGACCGGTGCCCTTGCCCGTCATCTTGGTGGTGAAGAAGGGCTCGAAGGCGCGCGCCAGCGTATCCTCGTCCATGCCGGTGCCGCTGTCCGCGACCGAGAGGGCGATCATCTCGCCGCGCTCGGGGTCGGTGAGGGGCGCAATATGGATGCGCAGCTTGCCGCCGTCGGGCATGGCGTCGCGCGCGTTGACCGCGATGTTGAGCACCGCCGATTCGAGTTGCGCGCGGTCCGCCTCCACCGTGCACGGCGTTTCCGCCAGCTTGGTGACGATCCCGATCCGCTCGCCCAGCGTCCGGTCGAGCAGGTCGGTCATCTCGCGGATCAAGACATTGACGTCGATCACCTCGGGCTGCAGCGGCTGGCGCCGCGCGAAGGCGAGCAATTGTCCCGTCAGCGCCGCCGCCTTGTCCGAGGCCTGCACCACCGCTTCGGCGAAGCGGACGCGTTTCTCCTCGGAAATTCCGGGCCGGCGCAGCATGTCGGCCGAGCCCTGGATGACGGTCAGCAGGTTGTTGAAATCGTGTGCGATGCCGCCGGTGAGCTGGCCGAGCGCCTGCATCTTGTGGGCTTGGCGCAATTGCTCCTCGGCCTTGCCGCGCTCGCTGACCTGCACCTTGAGCTCGGCATTGGCGTCGGCGAGCGCGTCGGCCCGCTCCTCGAGCTGGCGATTGACGCGGCGCATCGCCCCCTGCGCCAGGCCGAGGACGCTGACGACCAACGCGGCCATGGCGATCAGCAGGCCGATGACGAGGTAACGGGTGAGGCGCCGCGAGACCGGTTCCGGATCGGTGACTAGAATGACCGTGCCGATCCGTTCGCCGCGGCTCATGACCGGCACTTCGGAGGACACCGCGTTGCCCGGCGCCGGCAGGCGGTTGGCGAAGACCGGCGCCGGTGCGGCCCCGTCGCGGCTGTAGCCGGTGATCAGGCTGCCGCCCTCGTTATAGACGCCGACGCTGCGCACCTGGCGGTTGACCCGGATCGCCTCGATCGCCTCCTGCGCCGCCACCCGATCCTCGAAATCGAGTGCGGCTGTGACCGAGGCGGCCAGAATCTCGGCCTGGACCCTCGTCTCCTGCTCCTGCAGGTCGCGATAGGCGGCCTCGCTCTGGAAGATCACGCCGATGCCAACGAGCAGCAGCAAGACGACCACCGCGACGATCGCCGCCGGTGCGTCGATCCAGGTCCGGGAGGGGCGGTGGAGCCTGGCCATCAGCGCCTCTGCGTGACCCCGGCGGCGAGCGCGAGCAGGCGCGAGCTGATCGTCAGCCCGCGCTGCGCCGCTTCCGCCTCGTTGATGAAGAAGCGGACCCGTCCCGAGACGTTGGTGAAATGGATCATGCCGCGTTGCGGGCCGGCGCGGGCATCGGTGATGGTCAGGATCGGCTGGCTCCTCAGCGCCAGCAGCAGCCGGCCGGTGTCCGCGGGCTGGCGGCCCTGCACGAAGGCGAGATGGCAGGCGGCCGCGCCCTGCTCGGTGGGCAGGCGCCGGACGGTCACGCCATGGCCGTCAATCTGCTCGGTCGCGGCCGCGCGGTCGAGCAAGGGCCCGAACGGGTCGCGACCGATCACGCAGAGCTGAAATGGGGCGCCGGGGGTCAGCTGCCGGCCGGCCGGCCAGGCGACATAGCGGGCGAATTTGGGAATGAAGGTCGCCTGCACTGCACCTTCGGTCGGCTGGGCGCGCGCCGGTGCCCCCGCGGCGAGCGAGGCGGCAAGCGCCAGCGCGGCAGTCGCGCGCAGGGGGAGCCGGGCCTTCAGAAGCGGACCCTCGTGCCGAACACCACCGAGCGCTGGGCGAGCTGAGCCCGGTCCGGATCGTTGCTCTCCTGATGCGTGGCATGCAGCAGGTTGAGGCCGGCCACGTAGAGGTCGAGCGATTCCGCCACCCGGAAGGTGAGCTGTGCATCCGCATCGACATAGGAACCGATTGGCGGATCGGATTCGATCGCGTCGATGAACCGCACGCCGGCATTGATACGCAACCGGCTGGTCAGATCGAACTGGGCCCGGGCGAAGAGCTGGAACTCCGGATCGTGACCGAGCGAATCGCCGGTGGCGAGGTCGATATGACCAACCTTCTGATGGAAATGCTTGAACAGGGTCGAGACGCCCAGGCTGAGCCGCCACCAGGGCAGGATCTGGGTGGTGCTCCACGCCTCGATGCCCCAGCTGTGCCCGGCAATCCCGTTCATCAGGCGGATCGGCAATTGCTGGCCGGCCGAGAATTCCGTCGTCCGGATGTCGTCGTAGATATTGTAGAAGAGATTGACCGAGACGGTCGTGCCGTCGAGCGGCTGGCCGCGATAGCCCGCTTCGAGGGCGACGAGTTTTTCGGACACGAAGTCGTCGCCTGGCGCGAGCAGCGGCAGGAATTCCAGTTGCCGGTCGATCCGCGACGGGGTGCGGACCGCGCGTGACACGGCCGCCCAGAGCAGGGTCCGCTCATCCGGCTGCCAGGCCAGGCGCAGATTGGGCAGGATCTCGACGCCGGTGAAACTGGTCTCTTCCGCCTTGATGCCCGCGATGATCGAGAGCGCGGGGCCGAGCCGGATCCGGTCCTGCACGAAGGCATTGTAGACCCACAATCGGCGACTCGGAGGATTGAGCTGGAAGCCGTTCAGACTATTGATGAACTCGTCGCGCGTGGTGCGCACGCCGCCGCCAAGCACAAGCTCGTGCGCGCCGAAACCGGCATCATATTGAAGATCGAGGTCGAAGACCTGAAGCGAGTCCGAGGTGAGCAGGGAGTTGCGCTCGTAGGCGTCATAATAAGCCTGGACGTGCAGGTTCTGCCTTTCGCCCAGCCGGCGGGTCCAGCGGGCCAGCAGATTGTGGCCATGATTGCCGTCGCTGGATTGTTCACCCACATCGTTGTCGAAAATATCGCCCTGGAGCGTGAACCGGTCGGCCTCCCCGCCGAAGTCGGCGCGGAAGCCGGCCTGCCAGCCGCGGTGGCGGTCATCGAGCACCGGGCCGACATTACCCTGCGGCAGGTCCTCGCGATCGAAATAATGGCCGTAGACCCGCATCGCGCCATTCCCGCCGAGCGCGAAGCCGTAGCGGGCGCCGGCATTGCGCTCATAGGCCCCCGCGCCGGCCCGGACGAGCCCGCCCAGCGTATCGCGGGCGTCGCGGGTGGAGATGCTGATCACGCCGTTCACCGCATTGGGGCCGTAGAGCGTGCCGCCGGGACCGGAGATCACCTCGATCTGCTCGATATCCTCGATGAACGGGGTTTGCGTGTCCCAGAACACACCCGAATGAAGCGTCGAATAGACGCTGCGGCCGTCGACCAGCACGAGCAACTTGTTGGAGGTCTCGACGCTGTTGAAGCCGCGCGCGCTGATTGCATATTCGTGCGCGTTGACCTGCTGCACGCCCAGATTGGGGGCGAGACGCAGGACTTCCGGCACCGACAGCGAGGCGGTGTCGACGATGTCGCCATTGGTGATCACGAACAGCGCCGTGGGCGCGGACGAGAGCGGCTCGTCGCGCTTCGAGGCCGAGCGGACCCTGAGCTGCGCCAGATCCTCGATCGAGAGGCTGGAAAGGTCACCCTGACTCGCCAGCTGGACCGGCGGCGTCGGCGAGTCCTGGGCATGGGCAGTCTGGCACGCGCCGAACGAGGCGGCGGCGCCGCCGATCAGGCAGGGGAAAATGCGGCGTCGTTTCACGACTTTGGGCCTCGCGTCGCCCCCCGGCGTCACTGCTTCTTTATCGCCGGGGGCGAAACGTTCAAGCAGTCCAGGTTAAGGCCGCGCGGGTGCCGGAGTGATGCCCTCGATGCGCTCCGGGGCGTTGGCTAGAATGGCGAGCACCGCCGTCCAGGCCGCGACGTTCTGCCGGAGCTGGACCGGGTCGACCTTGTCGAGCGTGTCGTCCGGCGTGTGGTGATAATCGAAATAGCGGGTGCCGTCCTGGTTGAGGTCGATGCCCGCGGTGCCTGCGCGCACCCACTGGCCGAGATCGGCGCCGGCGGTGGCGGGATCGGTACCGCGCACGATGCCAAGCGGGGCAAGCAGCGCCGCGATCCGGTCGGCGAGCGCGGCATTGGCCGGCGCGAAGCTGAACTCGACCCGCCAGACCCGGTCGGCGCCGAAATCGGATTCACCGACCATGACGGTGTTGCGGGCTGGGCTGTTCACGCGGAAATGGGTCGGGCCGCCGCCGCCGCCGACCTCTTCCGCGCCGAACAGCACGACGCGGATCGTCCGCCGCGGCCGCCCGGCCTGCATGATCCGGTGCGCCGCCGCGGTGGTGATCGCGACGCCGGCGGCATCGTCGATCGCCCCGGTGCCGAGGTCCCAGCTGTCGAGATGGCCACCAATGGTGATCACGCCGGCGGCCGCATCGGTGCCCGGCACCTCCGCGACGACATTGCCGGACTGGCGGGTGCCGATGTTGCGCGGCGTCAGGGTGAGCCGCAGCCGCACCGGCCGGTCGCCGGCGCGGTTCAGGATGCGCTGCAGCTGCTCGGCGTCGGGAACGGTCAGCGCCGCGGCCGGGATCGGGCGTGCGCCCTCGCCGAAGCTCTGCACCCCGGTATGGCCGTTGCGGTGATGATCGGTGCCGATCGAGCGGACGACGATCGCGAGTGCGCCCTTGCGGCTGGCGATGGTCGGACCCTGCCGGCGCGGCGCCCCGAACTGGCCGTAGCCCGAGCCGTCCTGGGTCGGGGCCATCGCATGATTGATGAAGACGATCTTGCCCCGCACCGCCGCGTCCGGCGCCGCCTGCAGCTCGGCGACGCTCTGGAAGCCGATCACGTCCGCCTCGAGCCCGCTTTCGAGCGTGGCGGCGCTGTTGCCGAGCGCAGTCAGCACCAGCGGCTGCGGGAAGGGGGAGACGATCTCCGCCCGCTCCACGCCGCGCATCCAGACCGGCATGTCGAACGGCTCGATATGGACGTTGGCGAAGCCGAGTGCCCTGAGGCGGCGCACCGCCCAGTCACGCGCCCGCGCCTCCGCCTCGGTCCCGGCTTGGCGCGGGCCGATTTCGGTGGTGAGGCCCTCGATCAGGTCCCAAGCCAAGGTGTCGTTGTTCAGCGCCTGGTCGCGAAGGACGGCGGCTTGGTCGGGGGCCGGCTGGGCGATGGCGAGGGAGGGAAAAGCGAGGGCGGCAGCAAGGAACAGCGTCTTCATCTTGGGGGCTTTCCGGAAGTCTAGCGGCGGATGACGAGGAGGCGGACCGATGCCGTCTGCGTCCGGCCGAGCGTGATCCTGTAGCGGCCGGGCTCCAACGCGAAGTCCACGATCTTGCGGATACCGGAGGATTGCGGGCCATGGCCGTGACTGGCGGAGCGAAGCACCCGGCCGTCCCGTCCCAGGTCGACCCATGCTGCCTGATCGAGCGCAAAGCCGTAGGTGCCGGCCGTGGCGATCTCGATGGTCAGCGGCGTGGAAACGGAGGCGCTATAAGCGGTGCCGGGCCGCAACAGCGCGGTGGCGGGCACGGGATTGAGCCAGGGCGCCAACTCACCGACGAACCCGACCCGGGTTGCGGCGCAGTCGATCGCCGGTTCCGGCTGGAAGAGAAACGCGAACAGGAGAGCGGAGAGCATGGCGCGGGGCTTATCCGCGCCGGGCCGGTTTGCCAATCTCGGTTCGCCGCTTTAGGGAGCGCCGCGACGCCCCGTCGCCTCATTCGAGCAAAGCAGAAAGCGAGCGCCCTTATGGCCGCCCAGTACAGTTTCGTCATGAAGGGCATGACCAAGACCTTCCCCGGCGCGCCCAAGCCGGTGCTGAACAACATCCACCTGCAATTCTATCCGGACGCCAAGATCGGCATTGTCGGCCCGAACGGCTCGGGCAAGTCGACCCTGATGAAGATCATGGCCGGCCGCGACACGGAATTTTCCGGCGAGGCCTGGCCGGGCGAGGGGATCAGGGTCGGCTATCTGGAGCAGGAGCCGCAGCTCGATCCGAACAAGAATGTGATGGAGAATGTCCGTGACGGCGTCCGCCCGGTCGCGGATCTCGTCGACCGCTACAACGCGATCGTCGCCGAGATGAGCCAGGAGGGCGCGGATTTCGACGCGCTCGGCGCCGAGATGGGCGATCTGCAGGAGAAGATCGACGCGGTCGACGGCTGGACGCTCGACAACCAGCTCGAGATCGCGATGGACGCGCTGCGCTGCCCGCCGGGCGACGCCTCGGTCGAGAATCTCTCGGGCGGCGAGAAGCGCCGCGTGGCGCTCACCCGGCTGCTGCTCGAAAAGCCCGACATCCTGCTGCTCGACGAGCCGACCAACCATCTCGACGCCGAGAGCGTGCAATGGCTTGAGAAGCACCTCGTCGATTATCCCGGCAACGTCATCCTCGTCACCCACGACCGCTATTTCCTCGACAATGTCGTGAACTGGGTGCTCGAGCTCGATCGTGGCCGCTACTATATCTACGAGAGCAATTATTCCGGCTATCTCGAGAAGAAGGCGAAGCGCCTCGAGCAGGAGGAGCGCGAGGAGCAGGGGAAGCAGAAGGCGATCAACGACGAGCTGGAATGGATCCGCCGCAGTCCCAAGGCGCGGCAGGCCAAGTCCAAGGCCCGCATCCGCGCCTTCGACGAGCTGGTCGAGGCGCAGGAGAACCGCACGCCGGGCAAGGCGCAGATCCTGATCCAGGTGCCGGAGCGGCTCGGCGGCAATGTGATCGACGTGAAGAACGTCTCAAAAGCCTATGGCGATAAACTGCTTTTCGACGAGCTGAGCTTCTCGCTCCCGCCCGGCGGCATCGTCGGCGTGATCGGCCCGAACGGGGCGGGCAAGACCACCCTGTTCAAGCTGATCACCGGCGCCGAGCAGCCCGATTCGGGCGAGGTGAAGATCGGCCCGACCGTGCATCTCGGCTATGTCGACCAGTCGCGCGACCATCTCGATGCGAGCAAGAACGTCTGGCAGGAAGTATCCGGCGGCGCTGACGTTTTCCGTTTCGGCAAACATGAGGTCGGGACGCGGGCCTATGTCGGCGCCTTCAACTTCAAAGGCCAGGACCAGCAGAAGAATGTCGGCCAGCTGTCCGGCGGCGAGCGCAACCGCGTTCACCTCGCCAAGATGCTGAAGGAGGGCGGTAACGTCCTGCTGCTCGACGAGCCGACCAACGATCTCGACGTCGAGACGCTGCGTGCGCTCGAGGAGGCGCTGGAGAATTTCGCCGGCTGCGCCGTGATCATCAGCCACGACCGCTTCTTCCTCGACCGCCTCGCCACCCACATCCTCGCCTTCGAAGGCGATAGCCATGTCGAGTGGTTCGAAGGGAATTTCGAGGCTTATGAGGAAGATAAGCTGCGTCGTTTAGGCCCGGAGGCAGATCGGCCGCACCGGGTAACCTACCGGAAGCTGACCCGTTAGGTCCGCGTCACGGGCAGGTGGTCAGCGGATTGCTGCACTGGCCGCCGCTCGACAGCCAGCCGATCTGGCGCCGGAAGCGCACCTGGGCCCAATCGCCCGAACAGCCGAGCAAGGTGACCCGGCTGCCGTCGGGCACCAGCCGCGCGAGGCGAGGGCTTTGCCGCGAGGGGTGGGCGTAGAGGCGCGGGTCTGCATTGGCGATGCTGGTGCCGAGCGAGGCAACCGGGACCCAGCCGGTCCCCCGGAAGAGGATGGTGCTGTCCTCGTAATCGGTGATCCTCGACACGCGGAACCAGCCGCCGCTCTGCCCGGTGATCTCGGCGACCGGCGAGCCCTGATTGGCCGCGGTCCGCAGCCGCCGGCTGGTGGCCGACGGACCCGCATGCACATTCAGGCGGGTTCCGTTCAGATAATAAGCGGACAGGCTGCAGGTCGGGTCGCGCTGGCCTTCCGCGGGAACGGCGCCCGCAAGCGCCAGCGTGGACAACGTCAAAATGATGGCTCGGCGCATCTCGATCCTCCCGCTGATCGAGATCAATTTTCCGCAACTCGGGGTCCGCGTCAATCAGGTGCGGCAATGCTCAGGCGGGGTCGATGCCTCGCGCCCGCTCGTCATATTCGCTGGCCATGGCGTGCAGGGCGTCGAGCGTGCGCTGGTCGGTCACGGTGCGCGCCAGGCGGCGGCAGCGTTCGGCCTGCTCGGTCGGATCGAAAACCTCGGCCTGGATGCTGGAGCTGGGATCAGGACTCATCGTCGTCAGGTGCGATCATCGTTCATCGAGGATTGGATTGCCCCCATGGCGTCGCACCAACACCTTTTGGCTCCCGAGGTTCCCGTGGCTTTAACTTTCCGGCTTGAAGCGGCCGCCGGAAGCGGCTCAGAAAGGCGAAAAGGGGAGAGCAAACGTGGCAGCCTGGAACGCGAAAAAGACGGTGATCCCGCGCGAGGAGATGCCCGAGCATCACCGGCTGACGCCGAGCCTGTCCTGGCCGCACCTGATCGCGCTCGGCGTCGGCGCCATTGTCGGCACCGGCATCCTGACGCTGACCGGCGTCGGCGCGGCCAAGGCCGGGCCGGCCGTAATGCTGTCCTTCGCCATTGCCGGCATCATCTGCATCGCCGCCGCGCTTGCCTATGCGGAAATGGCGACAATGATCCCGGCTTCGGGCAGCGCCTATACCTACACCTATGTCGTGCTCGGCGAATTGCTCGCCTGGATCGTCGGCTGGGCGTTGATTCTGGAATACAGCCTCGTGGTCAGCGCCGTGGCGGTCGGCTGGTCCGGCTATGCCTCGCCGCTCCTGATCGGAACAGGCTTCCCCGAATGGCTGACCCACGCGCCGACCTTCGCGGGGAGTCTCAGCGACGGCACCTTCCATCTGGCGACGACGGGGCTCAACCTGCCCGCCATCTTCATCATCGCGGTCGTGGCCGGGCTGCTGATCGCGGGCATCCGGGAGAGCGCCACGCTCAACGCCATCCTGGTGGTCGTGAAGGTCGTTGCCCTGATCGTCTTCGTCGCGGTCACCCTGCCTTATTTCGACAGCAGCCATTTCCACCCGTTCATGCCGAACGGCTTCCCCTCGCACAGTGCGGCCGGGCCGGACGGCAACCCGACGCAGGTTGGCGTCATGGCGGCGGCGGCAATCATCTTCTTCGCCTTTTACGGCTTCGATGCGATCGCGACCGCGGCGGAGGAGACGAAGAATCCGGGCCGGGACCTCAAGATCGGCATCGTCGGCTCGATGCTGGTCTGCGTTGTCATCTACATGGCGGTGGCGGCCGCGGCGATCGGCGCGCTGGCCTATGCCCGTTTCGCCAACAGCCCGGAGCCGCTGGCCCTGATCCTGCGCGAGATCGGCCAGTTCGGCGCCGCGAAATTCCTTGCCGTCTCGGCGGTCGTCGCGCTGCCGACCGTGATCCTCGCCTTTTTCTACGGGCAGAGCCGGATCTTCTTTGTAATGGCCCGGGACGGCATGATCCCGCCCGCTCTGGCGAAGGTGACCGGGCGCGGTTCGCCGGTCCGCATCACCGTCTTCACCGCGATCCTGGTCGCGGTGCTGGCCGGCCTGATCCCGCTCGCGGACCTTGCCGCCCTCGCCAATGCAGGGACGCTCACCGCCTTCATTGCGGTCTGCGTCTGCATGCTGGTGATGCGTAAACGCGCGCCCGAGGCCGAGCGCCGGTTCCGCACGCCCTTCGCCTGGCCGGTCGGGATCGTCGGCATCCTGGGCTGTGCCTATCTCCTCTACAGCCTGCCGCCGAAAACCCAATTGTGGTTCCTCGGCGCGCAGGTCGTCGGGATCGTCATCTATCTGCTCTACGGCGCGCGAAAGAGCGTCGCGCGCAAGGAGGCCTGAAGATGTTGACGCGTTTGTTCCTTGCTGTCCTGCTCGCCTTCGCCGGACCCGCTCTGGCGCAGACGCCGGCGGCGACCCCCGCGCCCCTGCCGCGCGTAGCGCTGGTGACGAGCATGGGACGGATCGTGGTCGAGCTGGACGTCGTCCACGCCCCGATCACCGCCCGCAACTTCCTGCGCTACGTCGACAATCGCCGCTATGACGGCCAGCAAATCTACCGGTCGATGAAGACGGGCGAGAATATCGGCCTGATCCAGGGCGGCATCCGCACGGACGGGCGGCTGCTTTTCCCGCCGATCGCGCACGAGCCCACTTCACAGACCGGGCTCACCCATGTGGAGGGGGCGCTGTCCGCGCCGCGCGGCGCCCCGGGCACGGCGCGCTCGGACTTCACGATCATGGCCAGCCCGCTTCACTATCTCGACGCCGGGCCGGAATCGGGCAGCGGCGACGGGCTCGGCTTCGCCGTGTTCGGGCGCGTGGTGGAGGGCATGGACGTGGTCCGCGCCATTCTCAACGCGCCGACCTCGCCGACCGAAGGGGAGGGGGCCATGCGCGGCCAGATGCTGCAGCCCCGGGTCAGGATCATCAGCGCACGGCGGGTGCCGGCTCCGCGCTGAATCAGGCGGGGGCGAATTCTCCCGTCGCGTCGTCGAGCACGTGCAGCACGCCGTCGATGATGGCGAAATAGGTGCCGTGCAGCGTGAGCCGGCCGTTTTCCACGCGCTGGCGGATCCAGGGGAAGCTCATCAGATTGCTGAGGGAGAGGCGGACGCCCTCCAGTTCCATTTCGAGAAAGGCCTGGCGATCCAGCACCGGATGCGCGGCCCGGATTTTCTCCCGCGCGTCGGCCAGCATCTCGATCCAGTGGGCGATGAAATGGCCGTGACCATGGCCGGCATCGTCGAACTGACCGGTCAGCGCCGCGGCGCAGCCGCCGCAGAAACCGTGGCCCATGACCACCAGCTCGTCGACTTCCAGCTGGGTTACTGCGAATTCCAGCGCGGCGGAGACGCCATGATAATTCTGGTCGGGCTCGAAGGGCGGGACGAGATTGCCAATATTCCTGACGACGAACATCTCGCCCGGCCGCGCGTCGAAGATCGTCGCGGGATCCACCCGGCTGTCGGAGCAGGCGATCACCATCACCTTCGGACTCTGGCCTTCGGCGAGCTCGGACCAGCGGTCGCGCTCCTCCTGCCATTCCCGGTCGCGAAAGCGGTGATAGCCGAGGACGAGGTCGCTGAATCGGGTCATGGCGCTCCGTTAGGCTGGCGGAGGAGGGGGTGGCAAGTGGGGCCGCAGATCGCTATCTGCGCGGCATGAGCGAAGCCGACCCCGCCCTTGTTCCGCAAAGCCCTCCGCGTCCGCGCAAGCCCGACTGGATCCGGGTGAAGGCGCCCGTGAGCCAGGGCTATATGGAAACGCGCAAGCTGATGCGCAGCCTGAACCTCGCCACGGTGTGCGAGGAGGCGGCCTGCCCGAATATCGGCGAGTGCTGGACCAAGAAGCACGCGACCGTGATGATTCTCGGCGATACCTGCACCCGGGCCTGCGCCTTCTGCAACGTGAAGACCGGCATGCCGCGCGCGGTCGATCCGCTGGAGCCCGAGCATGTCGCGGTCGCCGCCGCCGAGCTTGGCCTGACGCATATTGTGGTGACTTCGGTCGATCGTGATGATCTGTCTGATGGTGGCGCCGGCCAGTTCGTGAAGGTGATCGAGGCGCTGCGCCGCAATGCGCCCGCGACGACGATCGAGATCCTGACGCCTGATTTCCGCAACAAATCGGAAGCGGCGGTCGAGAAGATCATCGCCGCGCGGCCGGACGTCTACAATCACAATCTGGAGACGGTCCCGCGCCTCTATCCGACGATCCGGCCGGGCGCGCGTTATTATGCCTCGCTCCGCCTGCTCGAGAGCGTGAAGCGGCACGATCCCTCGATCTTCACCAAATCCGGCCTGATGGTCGGGCTCGGCGAACAAAGGCTCGAGGTCCACCAGGTGATGGACGACATGCGTTCGGCCGACGTGGATTTCCTGACCATGGGCCAGTATCTCCAGCCGACGCCGCGCCACGCGACGGTCGAGGAGTTCGTCACGCCGCAGGCGTTCGGCGCCTATGGCGCGATCGCCCGCGCCAAGGGCTTTTTGCTGGTTGCCGCCAGCCCGCTGACCCGCTCCAGCTACCATGCCGGGGACGATTTCGAGAAGATGCGCGCCGCGCGCGAAGCGAAGCTGGCGGCGGCGCGTTAGGACCGGCGATGCCCCGCCATACCGAAAAGCGCTTCCTGCCCTATACGCCCGAGCAGATGTTCGACCTCGTCGCCGACGTCGGCTCCTACCAGCATTTCCTGCCCTGGGTCGCCGCCACCCGGATCCGGGAAGACAGCGAGACCGAGATGGTCGCCGACCTGATCGTCGGCTTCAAGGCGCTGAAGGAGACCTTTACCTCGCGGGTGAAGAAGACGCGGCCCGCCGAGATCGAGATCGACTATGTCGAGGGCCCGCTCAAATTCCTGCACAATCACTGGAAGTTCCGCGCCGTGCCTGGCGGGACCGAAGTGGATTTCTGCGTGGATTTCGCCTTCCGCAACCGGATTTTCGAGGCGCTGGCCGGGCAGATGTTCGACCGGGCGCTCCGGCGGATGATCAACGCCTTCGAGGAGCGGGCGGCCGTGCTCTACGGCGCCGGCGAGTCGGGGAGCAGCAGCTCGAGCGCGCAGAGCGCCGCCTGAAGGCGGACGCCGCCGCGGCCGAGATCGCCGAAACATTGCGTGTCGGCGACGATCTTCTTCGGATCGGCGTCGCGCTCTGCCACCGCGAACACCACGGTCCCGACCGGCTTGCGGTCCGAGCCGCCGGCCGGACCGGCAATGCCGGTCAGCGCGACCGCGACGTCGGCGTCGCTCGCCTTCAGCGCACCCTGCGCCATCGCCCAGGCGACCGCGACCGAGACCGAGCCGAACGTCTCGATCACGTCCATCGAGACGCCGAGCAACTTGCACTTCGATTCGTTCGAGTAGGTGATGAGGCCCGCTTCGATGACGTCGGAGCTGCCGGCGATCTCGGTCAGGGCGGCGGCGACCAGCCCGCCCGTGCAGCTCTCCGCGGTCGCGACCCGCCGCCCCGCGGCGCGATTCTCCTCGACCACGCGGCGGGCGAGGTCGAGCAGCGCCTGCGGCAGGACGAAGTCGCGATGCTCGCTCATTCCCCGGTCCGGCAAAGGAAGGGGCGCGGCGGCGCTGAGGACGTCTCCGGGGCGGGCGTGGGCGCAGTGCGCAGCAGGTCGAAGGAGGCGGGCCGCGCGCCGGGCGGCGGGGGCGGGATCGGGACACCGCCCGGGCCGAAAAGGCCCGGCGGCAGGATCCGGATCACGTTGTCGAGAAGCGATCCGAAGGCGCCGAAGAAGCGGCCCATCTGTTCCGGAGAGAGCTCGGCGCTGATCTCCATGATCTCGTTGATGTCGCTGCAGATGGCGGGGTTGAGGAACGCAGAAAATTCGGCGCCGGCGCCATCGGCCAGGCCTTGTTCGGTCATTGTCCGCAGCGCCTCCGGCGTCATCCCGCTGCCCGCGGTCATTCTGGTGATCCCGGCCATCGCGGAGATGAGACGCCGCCGTGCTTCGCCCCGCAAGCGCCCGGAGAAGTCCGTGCCCGCGGGACTGGCGAGGAACGCGGTCGCGGGCAGATGCGGGCGGCAGGCATTGCGGCTGGTCTCGACCATGGAGGCCATGGTCACCACCGAGATGTCGGCGATCTGCTCGCGGGTGATGCAGGGGGGTGCAGCCGGGATCGGCGCGGGACTAGCCCCGGTGGTGAGCAGCGCAGCCATAGCCAGCATTCTGAGCATCAATCGTCCCCCGTCAGGACCGTGGCCACTGCCTGCGCGGCAATGCCTTCGCCGCGGCCGGTGAAGCCCAGCCGCTCGGTCGTTGTCGCCTTGACGCTAATCCGCCCCATCGGGACCCGCAACAGGCCCGCGATGAGCTGCCGCATGGCGTCCCGATGCGGGCCGATCCGCGGCGCCTCGCAGATGATCGTGAGATCGGCATGGACAATCCGCCCGCCCGTCGCGCCGACGAGGTCGCGCGCATGTTCGAGGAAGTGTGAGGAGGGGGCGCCCTTCCAGCGCGGGTCCGAGGGCGGGAAATGGTCGCCGATATCGCCGGCCGCGATCGCGCCGAGCAGGGCGTCGGTCAGCGCATGCAGCGCGACATCGGCGTCGCTATGCCCCTGCAGGCCGCGCGTGTGCGCGATGCGGACGCCGCCGAGCCAGACATGATCGCCCGGGCCGAAGCCGTGGACGTCGAAGCCGGTGCCGGTGCGCGGGATCAGCCGTGACGCCTCGATGCGCGCGAAGTCGGCTTCGTAAGTCACCTTCTCCAGCGCCGGATCGCCGGCAACGAGCACGACGTCCAGCCCGGCCGCGCGCGCGACCTGCGCGTCGTCGGTCGGCTCCGGCCCGCGCCAGGCAGCATGGGCGGCGCGGATCGCGGCAAGACGAAAGGCCTGGGGGGTCTGCACGCGGACCAGCGCGTCGCGGTCGACAGCTTCGCCCGCCCGCGTGGTCAGTGTGTCGACGACGGGCAGCACCGGGACCGCGCCGTCACGGCTTTCCAGCGCTTCGAGCAGCCGGTCGATCACCGCGCCGGGCAGGAAGGGGCGGGCGGCATCGTGGATCAGCACCGCCTCCGCGTCGCCCAGCGCCGCCAGCCCGTTCGCCACCGACTCACGCCGCGTGGCACCGCCGGTCACCGGGGCGGCAAGGGCGCGCGCGCCGATCGCCTCCCGGTAGAGCGCCTCCTCACCCGATCCGATCACGATCTGCACGACGTCGATCCGGGGGTGGACGAGGGCATCGATCGCATGAGCGAGCAGCGCCTTGCCGGCCAGCCTGCGATATTGCTTCGGCACGTCGCCGCCGGCGCGGTTGCCGCTGCCCGCGGCCACGATCAATGCGACGACACGCCCCATGCTCCGCGCCCTAGCCGAGGCCAAACTTGCCCGCCAGCGCATTCCACCCTATCTCGCGCGCCTCATGTCCCGCCTTGCGCCCATCCAGATCGGCCCCGTCCGCATCGAAACGCCCGTGATCCTCGCGCCGATGACGGGCGTCACCGACATGCCGTTCCGGCGGATCGTGAAGCGCTATGGCGCCGGGCTGACCGTCACCGAGATGATCGCGAGCCAGGCCGCGATCCGCGAGACCCGCCAGTCGCTGCAGAAGATGGAATGGGATCCGAGCGAGGAGCCCGTCTCGATGCAGCTCGCCGGCTGCTCGCCGAAGGAGATGGCGGAGGCGGCGAAGCTTAATGAGGACCGCGGCGCGGCGATCATCGACATCAACATGGGCTGCCCGGTGAAGAAGGTGGTGAACGGCGAGGCCGGATCCGCGCTGATGCGCGACCTCAAGCTCGCCGCCGCGATCATCGACGCCACGGTGAAGGCGGTGAAGCTGCCGGTGACGCTGAAGATGCGGATGGGCTGGGATCATCGCAGCCTGAATGCGCCCGAGCTCGCCCGGATCGCCGAGGATCTCGGCATCCGGATGATCACCGTCCACGGCCGCACCCGCTGCCAGATGTATCGCGACACCGCCGACTGGGCGTTCATCCGCAAGGTCAAGGATGCGGTCTCGATCTCCGTCATCGCCAATGGCGACATCAACTCGATCGAGGACGTCGATGCGGCGCTCGAACAGTCCGGCGCCGACGGCGTGATGATCGGCCGCGGCGCCTATGGCCGACCCTGGCTGCTGAAGCAGGCGATGCATTGGCTGAAAACCGGCGAGCGGCTGCCGGACCCGAGCCTCGACGAGCAATATGCGGTGATCGTCGAGCAATATCAGGCGATGCTGGCGCTCTACGGCGAGCAGATCGGCGCCAATTGCGCGCGCAAGCATATCGGCTGGTACACCAAGGGCCTCCACGGCTCGGCCGAGTTCCGCAACGCCTTCAACAAGGAAGCCGAGCCGAAACGCGCGCTCGCGATGTTGCGCGATTTCTACGCGCCCTGGCTGAGCCGCGCCGCCGCCTGAGACGGGTTGCGCCCTCGCTGCGGCAGGCGGCGTCATTCACTGTGTTCTTTGTGCCACATTGTTGTGCTAGAGCCGCAGTGTGAATGCCGAAGCCGCGATTCCCGTAGCGTCCCCGACGCGGCCCCGCTGGCGCCGCAGGCTGCGCGTGTTTCGACGGCGCGGGAGCTGGGTCCCTTTCATCGAGGTCGGCGCGGCGCTGCTGCTCGTGGCGACGATCGCAGTTACCTATGGCCTGGTTTCGCGTGAAAATGATCCCGGCGGACTGCTGACGCCGCCGCTCGTGGCCACGCTGCTCGTCGCTAATCTCGTCCCCGCCATGACTCTGATGGTGCTGTTCGCACGGCGCCTGGCCCTCAGGCGCTCCGCGCGAACCGTGCTCGGCATGAAGAGTCGGTTACCGGTCCGGCTGGTTGCCATCTTCTCGCTGATTGCAGCAGTCCCAACGCTGGTCGTCACAATCGTCGTTTCGCTGATCTTCCAGTACAGCGTCGAATTCTGGTTTTCGGACCGCGCGCGCGGAATGCTCGAGAACGCGACCGATCTTGCCCAGTCCAACTACGAGCGTGAGTTCGACCGTGTGCGGGACGAGGCCATCACCATGAGCGGCGATATTGGCGGGTATCTCCAGCAAGTCAGCTATGACGACCCGCGCTTTGTCGAGGCATTGGTAAGGCAGCTCTATGAGCGCAACTTGTCGGAAGCGATCCTCTTTCGCGTCGGGCCGAGCGGGGAGATCCAGTCGCTGGCGCTCGTCAATCCCTATGACAGGCCGTTGGACAGGGCGGTGACTCCGCAAATGATCGAGCGGGTTCGCCGAGAAGGCGCGATCAAGATGGTTCGCGCCGACCGGTTCGAAGCGGTTGTTGCGCTGCCGGGCACCAACAACACCTATATCTACGCAGCGCGTGTCTTCGAGGCCGCGCTCGGCGAGCAGATGCAGCGCAGCGCCCAGATCCGTCGCGATTACCAAGCGCTCGCCACCCGCTCACGGATCCTCCAACTCCGCTTCAACGCAGCCTTGCTGGGGCTGTCCCTGCTCATCGTCGCATTGGCGATCTGGATCGCTCTGAAGCTGGCCGGTCGGCTGGTGCGGCCGGTGGGCCAGCTCGTGAATGCCGCGCGGCAGGTCACGGCGGGCGATCTTTCTGCGCGGGTGCCGCCGACCGGCGCCAACGACGAGGTCGCGACGCTCGGCCATGCCTTCAACCGGATGACGACGCGGCTCGAGGAACAGACGGGAGCGCTGGTCACCGCTAATGCCCAGCTCGACAGCCGGCGCGCCTTCACCGAGGCGGTGCTGTCCGGGGTGACCGCGGGCGTGATCTCGATCGACGACGACCATGTCATCCGGCTGATCAACAGCTCGGCCGAGGCCCTGCTGAAGACCGGCGGCGAGAGCCCGGTCGGGCAGAAGCTCGCCGATCTGGCGCCCGAGCTGGACCGGCATCTGGGCGCGGACGAGGAGGAAGACGTCGTCCAACTCGCCTCCCGCGGCGAGCCGCGGACGCTGGCGGTGAAGACCGTGCAGGTGCGCGGCGGTTATGTGCTGACCTTCGACGACATTACCGAGCAGCTTCTCGACCAGCGCCGCGCCGCCT
>JADMIO010361731.1_pt1 | contig 18079 bp, 17 predicted proteins | sample 8958161 | NCBI WGS metagenome assembly JADMIO01 (sample SAMN16585339, study PRJNA669376) | soil metagenome | isolation source: Crop rotation soil | place: USA: Cullars Rotation, Alabama | collected 2011 | reverse complement strand
CCGCCACAAAATGACCCCAAATAATGTACATATTAGTGTTTTAAAATATTCGTTTTCCTTAGTGGCCAATTTACGTCTTCGCGGGCCTTCACCCCTTCGTGACTTCGTGCTTAGAGAATCCGTTCCCATAAAAGCCGCTCCCACACCGCTATTACCCCCTCCCCACCCGCGAATGTTCCTCGCCCCCGCTTCACCCGCTCCCCCAATTTGCCGAAGTAGAAACGTGCGGCTACGTCATGCCGCAGGGGAAGCCAGGGCATCTTACAGAGGCCGCGGCAGGCCATACCGCCCGCCGCGCGGAAGGTCCATCATGGCGCAAGACATGTACAATCACGATCTGATCAACCTCGACGAAGCCACCAAGGCACCCCCGGACTCGGGCGCAGGCGCCAGCAGCGGAGATTCGGTCATCCACGCCGCCGAGATGTTCCAGCAGCAGCTCGACCAGATGACCGCCTGGAAAACCCAGCTCTCCCAGCAGATGGAAGCCATGCGCGGCGACGCCGTCAAACTGATGGAACGCCAGAAATTTCTCGCCCAGGAAAAAACCCGCCTCGCCGAAGAACGCACCAAGCTCACCGAGGAACAAACCCAGCTCCAACAGCAACAAGCGCAGCTTGCCACCGCCAGCCAGGAGCTCGCCCAGCGCGCCACCGAGCTGGATGCCACGCAATCCCGCCTCGCCGAACTCGCCCACCAGCGCGACATCGCCCAGCTGGAGCTAGCCGCGCGCGAAAAGGCCCTCGCCGACCGCGAAGCCCATCACCTCTCCGAAAGCGTGCGCCTCCGCGAATCCGTCGAACAGCTCGAAGAACATCGGCGTCAGTTCGCCATCGCCCAGCAGCAAGCAGTCCACCAGCGCGAACAGCTCGAGGCCCAGTCGATGGAGCTGGCCGCCCGCGCCCAAGCGCTCGAACAGCAAGACCATTCCCTCGCCACGCGCGAGATGGCATTAGCCAACACGAAGAACCAACTGGAAAAAGCCCAGTCGGATCTCCAGTCCCAACAGGCAGCGCTGGCCGCCCAGGAGAAAGTGAACGCCGAAAAACTCCGCGCCGCCGAATCCCAGCTCGAAGCCCGCACCGCAGCGCTGGTCGCCGGCGAACGCCACATCGCCGCCGAACGCGAAGGCCTCGCCTCGCTTCGTTCTGATTTGCAAAAACGCGTCGAAGCCTTCGAGCAGGAACAAGCCGAACAACTCGAAACCCTCAGCAAGCAGACCAAGCGACTTTCCGAACGCCGCGCCACCATCGAAGCCGCCGAAAAAGACCTCGACGCCGCCCTCGCCGATCGCATCGCCGAAGCTACCGAGCCGCTCAAGGCCCAACTCGCCCAAGCCCAAGCCGCCGGCGGCGGCAATCAGGAACGCCTCACCCAGCTCGAACACCAACTCGCCCAGCTTGAACAGCAACGCACCCAACTCGAACAACAGCGCACCCACCTCGACCAGCAGCGCATTCAGCTCGAGCAACAACTTGCCCAGCTACAACAAAAGCTCAACGAAAACCAAAACGCCGCCGCCAACTCCCAAACCCACGAACAACAACTCCAGTCCCAACTGGATTCCCTGCAAAAATCCCACGACGATCTGGCTTTCCAGCTCGAGCTCGCGCGCGAAGAACTCCCCAAGCAGCTCGAAACCCTTCGCCAGCAGCTCACCCAGGAAATCGCCCAGCGCGACGCCCAGATCGCCACTTGGCAGCAGAAATTCCAGGCCGCCCAAACCGCCGCGTCGTCGCGCCCCACCGCTCCCAACCCCCAGGACGCCGCCCGAATCAACGAACTCTCAAACCAGGTCGAAATGTTCCAGTTGCAGCGCGACGACCTGGCCGCCCAGCTTTTTGCCCTGCAAAACCTGCAGCGCAAACAGCAGGAAGAATCCGTCCTGGCACGCGACGCCCTCGAATCCAAACTCCACGAACTCCACCAACGAAATTCCACCCTGGAGGCGGAGAAATCCACATGGAAACAGTCCTTACAGGCCACCACCGACCAGACCGACCCCGCAGATGTGGCCGCGGCCCTCAAGCAATCCCAATATCAGCGGCAGCGCCTGCTCAAGCAGGCCAGAGCCCTGCGCACCTTCCGTGGCCAGATCCGTGAGTCCCAATCGGCCCTGTCCGTCAGCCGCTCGGAACTCGCGCAGCATCGCGAGCAACTCCGTGCCCGCAAGGAAAACCTGGAGCAAGTCAAACGCCTTTTGGAGAAACAAGAAATGGTCATGGCACGGAAACTCGCCGACCACAACGCGATCAAAACGGTCGCGGCCGTCGGTATCTTCGTGATCATGGTCCTGGGCAGCGTCTTCTTCGGAGTCTATCACTTCGTCAAACCCATCTACCGCAGCGAGGCCGTGGTGCAATTGGCCGCACCACAAAATGTTCAGCCCCCACAACTGGACTCCTGGCTCAAGCAGCAGATGGAATTCGTCCGCTCCAGCGACGTGACCTACGCCGCCTGGAACATCCTCCGCAGTGCCGATGAGCATTACGCGATGCACGACGTCCGCGACGAGTGGCTGGCCACCCTTCCCTCGCATCTGCACCTGACGCTCGATGCCGGCAGCAAAACCCTCACCGTCCAATACACCGGTGCCGACCCCCAAGGCGTCAGTCAGGTCTGCAACGCCCTGGCCACGGCTTACACCACACCGGGGATGCGCGAGCCCACCGCCGCCGAGTCCACTCGCACCCTGGGTACCGGCTCGCAACTGCTGGCCAAAGCCGCCGCCCCGCTGTTTCCCGTCGAAGACAACCGCATGATGATCAGCATGAGCATCGTCGCCGTCGTCATGTTCGTCAGTCTGCTACTGGTGATGATCTTCCGCCACTTCATCGCCCGGCAGCTCAAGGAGATCGACCAAATGGCCGACGCCGCCGACTTGCAGGACATTCAGTCCGATCTCCCCGACGGCGTTGGGGGGGCTCACCCCGCCACCTGATGCCACCACCCAACGGCATCCCCGCCCCGCAAAAACAGACCGCCCCGCGGACCTATGGTCCGCGGGGCGTCTCTCGTTACCCATTCATAAACTCATGGCCTTAAAGCATTTAGGATAAATGCCGCAGCCGCCGGCGCAAACACCAGCAGCATGATCACCACCGCCACGGGCCACAACGACTTTCCTGCCGACTTGTCTACAGGCACTTCAGACATGGAAACTCCAAACTGGTCCACAAGGAGTTACGGGCGTCGGGGAAATTTGGGTGCCTCTAGTTCTTACAAAAACCTACCCCCAAATCGTCGCTTGGCAAGTGAATAATCGAGGAGGGGGTCTAAGCCCAGGTCAGATCGTCCCATACAGGTTTGTCCATAGTTGCGGAACGTCCGAAAAAAATACCCAAACCGCACAATTCCTCTTGACGAATCCCACCGCCTCAGCAAAACTTCTGAAAGTTCCGCATTCGTGCGAATGCCCAGGACCCCTTGCCAGGAGCTACTCATGGCCAAAATCACCAAACCCGACGCCAACCCCGTCCTCGCGGCCGTCTTATGCCTCATCCTTAATCTGGGCCATCTGGTCATCAACGGCCAGCAGAAGAAATGGGGCTTTACGCTTTTGGCCATATTGGTGCTTAGCTGCACCATCTGCGGCGGCCCCATCGTCCTGATCCTTAGCATCCTTGATGCCTACAAAACCGCCGAAAAGCTCAAAGCCGGTAAGGAAATCGACGAAAACGAGTACTCCTTCAAGCCGCTGTATAGCATTATGAAGATCGTCCACAAGGACGCAGTTTTCGTCGAATAGTCCTAGGCTCCCCATGACCCAACCTTCGCCCACCTCCCCCACCGCCGTCGTCCTCCTCTCCGGCGGGCTCGACTCCGCCACCACCCTCGCCATCGCCGCCGACCGCGGATTCCGCATCGTCGCCCTCTCCTTCGACTACGGCCAACGCCACGCCCGCGAAATCGCTTGCGCCGCCGCCCTCGCCAAGCACTACCAAGTCCTCCGCCACCAGACCATGACCATCGACCTCCGCGCCTTCGGCGGCAGCGCCCTGACCGCCAACATCCCCGTCCCCAAAGACGCCCTGGCAACCGACCCTGCCATCCCCATCACCTACGTCCCCGCCCGCAACACCGTCTTCCTCTCCTTCGCCCTGGCGCTGGCCGAAGTATCAAGTTCCTTCGATATCTTCATCGGCGTCAACGCCATCGATTACTCCGGCTACCCCGATTGCCGGCCCGAGTTCATCGAGGCCTTCCAGAAAGTCGCCAACCTGGGCACCAAAGCCGGCGTCGAGTCCGCCGCCCAGCGATTCCACATCCACACCCCGCTGATCCAACTCTCCAAAGCCGCCATCATCCGCGAAGGCCTGCGCCTCGGCGTACCGTACCAGTTGACCCATTCCTGTTACGACCCCACCCCCGACGGCCGCGCCTGCGGCCACTGCGACTCCTGCCTGCTCCGCCTCGCTGGCTTCAAAGAAGCCGGTGCCACTGACCCCATTCCGTACGCGTAGCGTGCCCTATCGCTTTTCCACAATCTGCGGCCGCGTGCTCTCCACAATCGCCAGCAACTCCTTCTGTTCATCCACCCCCACGTGCATCTTGTCCAGCGTCGCCTTCAGGTCCCCCACCACCGCGTCAAACTCCGGATTGTCAATCGCCATCCCCTTGTGGACGTTCTCGATATCGCGCCCCTCGTACTGTGATGGCCCACCCGTCGCCAAGCCAAAGAACTGCCTCATATGGACCTTCAGCGTCGTGACATGCTGCTCGTCCGGGTTCCACTGCGCGGACTTTTTGCCCATCCCCAAAAATCCCCCCTTTGTCACCCCATACCGCTCCCAGTTGACCCGCGGGTCCGCCAGCGTCCGCGTCACAAAGTCGTCCACGATCTTCGAAATCCCAGCATCGCCCCCCAATCGGTCAAACAGCGATTGCTTCCCCTGCAGCGCCTGCTGCGCATTGGATTTCGAACTCATGGCATCGGAACTGGCGATCCGCTGCTCCGCCCGCTGGTCCGCCTCGCGGCTTCCCGAAGTAAAGAACCCTTTCGAAGTCGGCTGCCCCGTCCCGCACCCAGCCAGCAGCCCGACCATGCATACGCCCGCCAATATCCAACGTTCAACTGTCATAACCGCTCCTTTCACTTGCCCTCTTCGCCCGGCAAAGGCTCGACCACGCTGCCAGGCTTGAATTGCAGGTAATCCACATCCGGCACGGTTTTTTCAAACCGCGGCAGAAACGCTCGGATGAACGCGTTGCGCAGAATATTGCCAACCGCCGACAGCACATTCGTCTGCGGCCCCGCCAAATCCCCCGTCATCGGCACCAGCGTCGCAAACTGGTCCCGTGGCTGGTTCTTGAACACCTCCCACGTCAGCCCCACCAGCGCCTCCCAGAAAAACTGCAAGGGATTATCTGATTTGATGTCATTCGCACTCAAGATCGACACATGCCGAAACAAGGGCTTCACGTATCCCTGCAATTGCCCCTCCTTCGAGTTCATCTCCAATACCAAGTCGAGCGTGCCGCGCTCAAAATCGAACTGGCCATACGCCTTCGTCAGGCTGTTGGTCTGCGTGACATCCAGACCGATCAGCCGCGTGGCCAGTTGGAATGTCGGGCGGTAGGAAAACGGGTCCAGCTTCATGTGGAACTCAAATCGCGCCTGGTCCATGGCCAGCGCGGTGGCGTCAATCGTCGTGATCAGCGGCGCCAACTCGTCATGAATGTTCGTCAAATTATCGATCCGCCCTTCCAACCGGCTCAGATACACATCCACCGGCGGCTTCGTGTCGAACGCGCGAAAGTGAATCTGTCCCTCGTGTACTTCCACCGAGTCGATCTTGAAGGGATATAAGTCGCGCAGCATCGACAACCACGGATCCTGCTGCGTACCGAGCGTACCCCCAGGACCGTTTGCCTCGCCGCCGGTCTGCGCCTTGTCCGGATCCTGGCTGCCGACAAAGTTCAGCTCCGGCTTCTCCATGACCACTTGCCCCACCAGCTTCCCGGCCATCACGCCACGCCACTCGATCACCAGGTGCATCGACTTGGCATAAAAGAATGGCACCGGCACATTCCCCGTCGTTTTATTCAGCCGTATGTCATGGATCGTATACCCCCCCTGCCACAGCCGCATATCCACCGCGCCGATTTGCCCCTGATACAGCGGATTACGTGCAATCACGCGATTGACATACGATCGCACCCAGTACGGCAACGCAATCCGCGCCGCAATCAGCAGCACCACCAGCACGACCAACACCCGGAAAATCCACCGCCACCCCCGCCAATGCCGACGCTTAGTCCCTTTCCCCGCAACGTTGACCTGAGGTTTGTCGTTCCGCCGATGCATACTTATGGCCGAGCAAAGTGCGCACCGAACACATGCTCCAGCAGGGTCACATCACCCAATAAATTCCACCGGCGTGCATTTTGGAATCATCCCGATCCGCGCGCCCTCGTCCAGCAGCATGTTCACCGACTGCCGTCCCACAGGCCCGTAATCCAGCGTCCACTTGTTGACATACATTCCCACAAACTCGTCGGCCAGCGCGGCATTCAAATCCCGCCCGTAGCGCAGTGCATACTGCACGGCGTCCTTGCGATGATCCAGCGAAAACTGGATCGACTTCTTTAAAATCGCCGTGATCTCCAGCATCCGCGCCATCCCCAAATCCCGCCGAATCACGTTCCCCCCCAAAGGCAGCGGCAACTTGTACTTCTCCATCCACCACTTGCCCAGATCCACGCAGCAGTGCAGCCCATGCTTCTGAAACGTCAACTGCCCCTCATGAATGATCAGCCCCGCATCCGCATATCCTGCTTCGACATATTGCAGAATCTGATCGAATGGCTTGACCACGTTTCGGAACCCCTTCCCGATCGCCACCGAGGCCGCCAGAAACGCCGTGGTCATGGTCCCGGGGATCGCAATGCGCTTGTCGCGCAGTTCCTCCAGCGTGTAGGGCTTTTTGGCCACAATCATGGGCCCGTAATTGTCACCCATCGAGCAGCCGCATGCCGTCAGGGCGTAATTTTTCGCCACATACGGATACGCGTGCAGCGAGATCGCCGTGATCTCCAACTCGCCCCCATCCCGCATCGCCCGCTCGTTGAGCGTCTGAATATCCTGCAAAACGTGGATAAATTCGTAAGGCCCAGAATCCAACGCTCCCGTTGCCAGGCCGTAAAACATAAAAGCATCATCCGGGTCCGGAGAGTGCCCAAGGTGTATCGCAATCTTTTCTGCCATGCAGTCCTCTTAGAAATCCAATGGAGATTTTACGCGCCCGCCTTCGCGCCGGCGAGTCCCCGCGCTTGTGCCCGCGATAGGACTTTATCCCCCGTCCACATGACGGCCCACGCCACCGTCCACCCCATCGCCGCCCCGAATATCACATCGCTCCAGAAATGTGCCTGCGTGACCACACGCGAGATAGCACACCCCGCCCCCACCGCGATAAACACCACGCGCCCCCGTGGCGACAAATACGTCAGCACCGCCGCCATCGCAAACGCCAGCGTCGCGTGTCCGGACGGAAATGACAAGTCACCGCTTTTCTCAAACCCTCGAAGGATGGCCCACACGTTGGCGCCATCGCTATTTGTCGGCCGCGATCGTCCAGCCGTCGCCGCCAGCAACCACATCGCCCCTCCCGCAAGTGCCACCGCCGACAGACCCATCAACGCGGCCCCCCACCGCCGTCGATCGTACAGAGCCACCAGCCACAGAAGAATCCCAACCATCCACGCCTCGCCAAACGCCTTAAACACGTTCCATAAGCGGTCATACCGATGGTAAAGATTGGCATTCATCGGCGGTGTCACGCGCACATAAAATGGGCGATCCGCATCATTTCGATGCGCGGCCTCATATGTCGGCCACCGGTACGGTGTCGAGTCGACCTGCCCGAATGTCCACCGCGTAATCCGAAACAAATACGTATCCAACGCTGCATTATTGGCCAACAGCACAATCTCGCAGGCCATCACGAGCCCCCAAAGCAGCACCCAACCCCGCCACCCTGCCCGTTTGTCGCTCTCCCGGGCCAGCGCGGGCTCAATCTGTTCATCGACTCGTGTCATTCGGCCATTGTACAGGTCTGCAAGGCTGTTTCCACGCAACGCCATTGTGAAAACGTCACATCTCGCGTTTTTACCCACAAGCTACTAAAATGATAAAGCTCAAGACAAACTCTTTGCGAGACCACATGGATATCCGCCAATTCATTCTCCCCGCAGGCATTGGGCTGACCCACATCAAGGTCTATGACACCCCTGGGCCCGATGGCAACGTGTCTGGCGGCGCTCACGTTCACCTGGTCTGTGCGGAAACCTACTTTGTCCTTCGTGGCACCGGCCAACTGGAAACGTTGTCCATGGGGGGCGTGCAGACGGAGGATTTGCTCCCCAACAAGGCGGTCTTCTTTCGCCCGGGCACGTTCCATCGCATTTTCAACCCGAATCGTGATCTGGAAATTCTCGCGATTATGCAAAGCGGCGCGTTGCCCGAACGCAGCGATTTCGTCATGGCGTTTCCGCCGGAAATCCTTTCCAACCCGCAAGCCTACGCGACGGCCCTGCGTGCGACGAATCGCGAAGAGGCTCTCCGCCGACGCGACTTGTCGCTGGCGGGCTATCTGCCGATCAAGGAAGCGTTTGCCCGCTCAATGGATGAAGGCCGTGCGGCCCTGCGAAAGTTTTATCATGCCGCCCGCACGCTAATCGCGCCCAAGGTCGATGGGTTTGAATGGGTGCTGAAAGTTGGCGCGCAGGCGGAAATGAAGACCGCGCTGGATGCTTGCGACTTTCTCAAGGCTGGACGTGTTGATTATCTGGAAAATTCCCGCCATGCGGGCATCTACCCCATGGACCAGCCCACGCGATATGGGATGACCGGAGAGTTGCACTCGTACGCTCTCGATCAGTCGTTTCTGCCCGATGGCCAAAAGGTAACGTGACAAGGCGATATGGTGACAAGGTGAACGAACTTTCACCTTAATCACCGTCTCACCTTGTCCTCATTTTTTTCAGAGGTTTCGGTAATGTCAGCCCCCACAAAGTCCCTCCCCGTCGTTGCCGTCGTCGGCGCCACCGGTGCTGTCGGCGTGGAATTCATGGCCTGCCTGGAGCAGCGGAATTTCCCCATGAAGGAGCTGCGCCTGCTGGCCTCCGCGCGCTCCAAAGGTAAGACGATGACGTTCAAGGGCAAGTCCATTACGGTGGAAGAACTTACCGAAAGCAGCTTCAAAGGCATCGACATCGCGCTGTTCTCCGCCGGGGCCAGCATCTCCCGCAAGTTCGGGCCGATTGCCGTGCAGGCCGGGGCGGTTGTGGTGGATAATTCCTCCGCGTTTCGTCAGGTCGACGGGGTGCCGTTGGTGATTCCGGAAATCAACCCAGAAGCCGTCAAGCAGCACAAAGGCATTATTGCCAACCCCAACTGTTCGACGATCATCGCCATCACGCCGCTGTGGCCAATCCACAAGAAGAACCGCATCGTCCGCTTTATTGCCGCAACGTACCAGGCCGCGTCTGGGGCCGGCGCCGCTGCGATGGAGGAGCTGCGCGAATCAACCCGCGCCCACTTGGAAGGACGCGAGTACAAAAACACTGTTCTCCCGCATCCATATGCCTTCAACCTCTTCAGCCACAACAGCAAGATCGACCCCGCTACTGGCTACAACGAGGAAGAGCTGAAGATGGTTAAGGAGACGCGCAAGATCTTCGGCGATTCCACCATTCGCATCACCGCCACGTGCGTGCGCGTGCCAGTGCTGCGGGCCCACAGCGAAGCGCTCAACGTGGAATGCGAACGCCCGATCACGCCCGCGGAGGTGCGGGCCATCCTCGCGACCGCTCCTGGCGTGAAGATCGTCGATGACATGGAAAAGAATTACATGCCCATGCCCAAGGACGCCAGCGGCCAGGATGATATCCTCTGCGGTCGCATCCGCGCGGACCTGAGCGACCCCAGTGGGAAGAGCTTTTGCATGTTCGTGGCGGGCGATCAGTTGCTCAAGGGTGCGGCACTTAATGCCGTCCAAATTGCGGAACTCCTATAACTCCGCGCTCGTAGAAAGCCATAGCCCAAAGGGATTGCATTTCGTGGCAATCCCTTTTCTTTTTGTGTTTATTCATGTTCATTTGTGGGCAATTTACGTCGTCCCGAGTTCCGGATAAATTCACCTCGTGAAACGCTACAAACTCACCATCGCCTACGACGGCACCGCCTATTGCGGCTGGCAACGCCAACCTGCTCCCACGCCAACCGTCCAGCGTGCGATCGAAAAAGCCGCCGGCGAAATCGTCAGCCACCCCGTTACCGTCAACGGCTCCTCCCGAACCGATACCGGTGTGCACGCCTTAGGCCAGGTCGCCGCGATGAACGTGGAAAGCGACCTGGAGCCCGAACGCCTTCGCCGCGCCATCAATAGCCGCTTGCCACACGACGTACTCATCCGCACGCTCGAGGAAGTCCCGATGGACTTCGACGTGCGCACTGCCGTCCGAAAGCGTTACCGCTATTTGATGTGGGCGGACGTCGACCGCCCCGTGTTCTACCGCTTTTTTGCCTACCACTTTTACCGCCCCATAGATGTCACCCGCATGCAGGCCGCCTGCCAGGCCTTCGTCGGCACCCACGACTTCGAAGCCTTCAAAGGGCAGCTCGATGACCGTGACAACACTGTCCGCACCATTTTCAATTGCACGATCCACCGCCGCGGGCCTTTGGTCATCTTCGCCGTTGAGGGCAGTGGCTTTCTCTACCACATGGTCCGCACCATGGCCGGCACCGTGTTGCAGGTCGGCACCGGCTTTTGGGAACCAGGGCGCATCCCGGAAATTCTCGCCAGCAAAGACCGCAAGAACGCCGGGCCGTGCCTGCCTGCCGTGGGGTTGCATCTGCAATGGATTCGGTTTCCACAGGCATCCCCGTGACACCAGCCCACGCGAGCCCATCTTCTATTCTTACAAACCATTCAACCAAACGGTTGACTCATCGTGGAACTCATGCTATTATTCAACCATATGGTTAAATCATCGTCATCGTCTTCGCCCGTTCAACTGGACCAAATCTTCCATGCGCTCTCCGACAGAACCCGCAGGGCCATCCTCCGCAATATCGCCCGCGGGGAAAAAACCGTCTCCCAAATCGCGGAACCTCATCGCATGTCACTCGCCGCCGTCTCCAAACACCTGAAAGTCCTCGAGCGCGCCGATCTGCTCTCCCGCGAAAAACGCGGCAGTTTCCAATTCATCCGCGCCAAGCCCAAAACCCTTAAACTCGCACAGCAATGGATAAGTTATTACGAACAATTCTGGTCCGATCAGCTCGACAGGCTTGAACAGGCGTTCAAAGAAAGGAAAACGTCATGACCAACCTCTGGGATATCAAAACCATCGACATCACCCTGAATCGCACGATTTCCGCCAAGCCCATCCAAGTGTTCGATGCGTGGCTGAACCCTGATCACCCTGGCAGCCCCTGGTATGGCATGAAACGGGCCATCGTGAACCCCTTCCCGGATGGCCTCTTCTATCGCATGCACATGTCCGACGGTGGCGAGTTCGAACTGGCCCACTACGGCCGCTTCCTCGTCTTGGAGAAGCCCAAACGCATCGAGTACACCTGGGTCTCCCAACATACGCGCGGCCTGGAATCCGTCGTCACCATCGATCTGAAAGCCGAAGGCAATCAAACATTGCTGATGCTCCGCCACGAAGGCGTCCCCGACGACAAAATGGGCCGCCTGCACGAAATGGGCTGGAATCACTACCTCAACCAGCTCGCCAAACACATATAACCCCGACGTCGAGGTGTCCTCGCCAGCCTTGGCAATCTCATAGTGCTTCCAATGGAGCCCCACATGAAACTCGCGAAACTAAAATCCCCCGGCGGTATCGATAATCTCCTCTGCCACGAACAAGAACCAGCACAACCCAAGCCGGGCGAGTTGCTGGTGCGCATTCGCGCATGCTCCCTGAATTTCCGCGATTCCATGCTCGTGCAAGGCAAAATCCCTTGCGCCGACGGCCGCGTCCCCCTCTCCGATGGCGCCGGCGAAGTCATATCAGTCGGCGAAGGCGTTCACGAGTTTAAACCAGGAGACGCGGTCGTCAGCACCTTTTGGCCCTATTGGCGTTCCGGCGACATGACACCCGATACCCGCCGCGACATCCCCGGCGAGACAGTCGACGGCTTCGCGAGCCAGTACGTCTGCATGCCCCCGAATTTCTTCACTAAAGCCCCCGCCGGCTGCAATTATGCCCAGGCCGCGACGATCACCTGCGCGGGCGTCACCGCCTGGCGGGCATTGGTCACCTGCGGCAGAGTAAAGCCCGGCGACACTGTGCTGATACAAGGTTCCGGTGGCGTATCGCTGTTTGCCCTCCAGTTTGCCAAAGCCGCCGGCGCTCGCGTCATTGCCACATCATCCAGCGAGGAAAAACTGGAAAAGCTCAAACGCCTCGGTGCTGACGATGTCATAAACTACCACACCACACCCAACTGGGGCCAAAAAGCAAGAGACCTGACTGACGGCCTCGGCGTCGATCACGTCATGGAAGTCGGCGGCCCTGCCACATTGGCACAATCGATTGCCGCCTGTCGCACCGGCGGCCACATCGCCATAATCGGCGTGCTCACCGGCTTCTCCGGAGAACTCTTCCTCCCGGCAATTTTTGCCAATCAAATCCGGCTTTCGGGCATCTCCATTGGCAATCGGTCCAACCAGGAAGACATGATCCGCGCAATCAACGTCAATCGCATCAAACCTATCCTCGACCGCCGCTTTCCGCTTGAAGAAATCGCCGCCGCGTTTAAGTATTACGAATCCCAATCTCACTTCGGCAAGATTTGCATCGAACTATGACCCGCAAGCCTTCCGCGACTGGCAAATTGATCTGCAAAAACGCAAAGGGAGGCCCCATTGGACGTTGGGCGCCTCCCTTTAACGTGTTATGGCCTTACTTCATTAGCCACGACCGCGGCCGCGGCCGTTTCCGGGCTGCGTATCCGGGCCATCATCACGGCCTCGTGCCGGCGGAGACTCGTCTCGACCCCGCGCGGGCGGTGCGTCCTCGCGGCCGCGCGCCGGCGGTGCTGCTTCGCGCCCGCGGGCAGGCGGTTCCGTCGGAGGTGTCACGCGCGGCACCTCATCGCGCACGGTCGGCGGCAAATCGGATGCCCGGCCCCGCGCTGGCGGAGCCTCCTCGCGGCCACGAGCCGGAGGGGCGGCCTCGCGGCCGCGCGCCGGTGGCGCATCTTCCCGGCCGCGCGCGGGGGGTGTATCTTCACGGCCGCGGGCTGGAGGAACTACGACGGGCGGCGTCGCGCGTGGCGTCTCTACTGGGGGCGTATCGACGCGTGTCGGCGGCAGATCTGCCGACCTTCCACGTGCCGGAGGAGCATCCTCACGCCCCCGCGCAGGCGGCGCATCCGCTCTACCCCGCGCAGGCGGCTGTGTCGGCCGACCACGTGCCGGCGGTGTGGCTCCTCGGGAATTGTCCGTGGCTGGAGATTCGGCTCGCGGTGAAGGGGTTGCAGGCTGCGGCGCTACGGTTGGCGTCTGGGTCCGCGGCGTGGCCCCGCGCGTGTCCCCTGTTCGTGGCGCATCGGTCGTGCGCGACGTGTCGCTGCGATTCACCGGCGTGTTACTGCGTCCAGGCGGCGTGCGCTGTACATTGCGATCAAACGTAACGGTCTTCGTCATCACCGGCGCCTTCTCGATCGGAACCTCTTCCGCCGCTTTCACGGACACCGGCAGCTTCGGTGCCGGCTTGGCTGTATCGCGTTTCCATTGAGTGCCGCCCACGGCGCCACGGTGCGCGTCGTTCCGGCAGCGTTGTTGACAATGGTCGACCGTGTTATTTACCCTGACGTCGGTCTTCACATTCACCCGCCGTGCGTCGTGGTCGTGGTCCCACCGATGGTCCCAGCCGCGGTCCCAGCGTGCGCCGATGGTAATGAAGCGATCATCCCAGTCGCAATCGTGGTCGAACCAGACGCCAATGCTCAAGCCAAAGAACGTGGGCTCATACCGTCGCGTGTAGCAGACCCGCCAGTCATACACTGGTACATATACATAATCGACCACCGCGGGCTCGATGCAGATGTTGCGGTCCTGCACCACCACGACTTGCTGTGGCGTATTGACCAGCGTGCCCACGGCCAGGGCCTGGCCGCGCAGATATTGAACGGATTCCATCACGTCTTGCGGCTGATAGGTGAATGCCGTGCCCAGCGTGCGCGTCCAATCCGGGTTGTCGGCCATCCAGATCAGCACACTGGGCGAGTGCGCCAGCGATTTCACGCTGGGCTCAAATGGCTGGGCTTCAATCTGGGCGATGGGCGCGTTGTAGCGCAGCATCGACGCTGCCGCCGCCAGCTCGTCGGGATATGTTGCCGCGGGCAGCATGACCGCGATCAGCGGGTCCGGATACAATGCGATGGGCGCGGCCAGCTCATCAAGCTGCGATGCGCTCAGCAGCGGCACCACGGCGGGAGCCTGAACGGGAACCGCATAGGTCGGCTGCGGTGCATACTGGGCCTGCGCCAGTGGCGCCAACAGGCCCGTGGCACTTACTGCGGCGGTTAGCATTATTGCCAGAGTCTTGCCAGTGAATTTCCGGGTCAACATATAAGCCTCCTTTGTTTGCCGGCATTCGGCGTTGCCGCGTCGCGAGCGACCGGCAGAGAGATTTCAAAATACTACGCGCCGTGAAAACAATTCTCCGCAGAAACTATCGCCAAAATGGGCGGTCCCCTTTTTTAGGGCTTATTGCGGTTGAGTATAGGACGCATTTCATCGTCGCGATTCGCAGAGATGAGGTTATTCCGATTCGGGTGAACAAAGCGACATTTTGACGCGTATCTATACGGTCGTTGCACTCGGTGGCTTGGACTCATGACTACGGGTAATCTCCGGTTATGCGCATCCTCCACATCATTACCCGCCTCATCATCGGCGGTGCCCAGGAAAATACCCTTCTGACCTGCGAAGGCCTACACGCCCGCGGCCATGACGTGACACTCCTCACCGGCCCCAGCCCCGGCCCGGAGGGCACCCTTATGGACCGCGCCCGAGCTGGTGGCTATCACGTTTTGCTCACTCCCCACTTGGTTCGCATGCCCCACCCTTGGCACGACGCTCTCGCGTTCCGCGAAATCCAAAAGCTTGTCCGCGAGCTAAAGCCAGATGTCGTTCATACTCACTCCAGCAAGGCGGGCATCCTGGGACGTGCCGCTGCCTGGAAAATCAAAAATCGAAATTCAAAAATTGAAAATCGAAAAACCCCCATCGTCCTTCACACCATCCACGGCCTGCCATTTCACCCTTACCAAAACGCTCTCGCCCGGAACGCATGGATCGGTCTCGAACGATACGCCGCACGCCGCTGCGACGGGATCATCACCGTTGCCGATGCCATGACCCGCCAGGCGCGAGCCGCCGGTGTGGGCGCTGAGCGCCCCGGCGATTTTTTTACCACCATCTACAGTGCCATGGACACCGCCCCCTTTCTAAAACCCGCCGTTACGCGTGATGAAATCCGCGCGCGACTAAAGATCCCCCCCACCGCTTTTGTCTTTGGCACCATCGCCCGGCTTCAACCACTGAAGGGCCACGACGACCTGCTTGCTCACGCTGCTGAGTTGTTCACCAGCGTGCCCAACGCCCACCTACTTTGGATTGGCGATGGCATTTTCCGCCCGCGCTTTGAAGCGATGCTCCGCCAGCGCGGCTGGACTGAGCGTATCACCCTCACTGGACTGGTCCCGCCGGCGGAAGTGCCACGACTTTTACCGGCAATGGACGTACTGGTTCACCCAAGCTACCGCGAAGGGCTCGCCCGTGCGCTTCCCCAAGCTCTCCTTGGCGGCATTCCGGTGATCTCCTACGACTGCGACGGCGCGAGCGAGGTCTGCCTTGATCCGGTGACCCACCCCGACGCAGCCACGGGCTTTCTCGTGAAGACCGGCGACGCCCAAGCTCTCTGCCGCGCCATGATTCGCATGGCCCAGGCCCCTGCCGCCGCGTCCGAAATGGGTCGTCGCGGCCAGATTTTCTGTCAGCAAAGATTCGCTGCCGAAACTATGGTCAGCCAGATCGAAAGCCTGTATGTACAGCTATCGAAGGTGTAATCCAGAAGTCGCAATAGGCCAATTTCGCAGTTCGCTTGACTTTTGTCGAAGTATCGCTATGCTTATTCCAACAGTCGCGAAGGTGCGACGGGGCGAGGGTGAATCCTCCCAAAAAGACGAAGCTTTCCTCCCCGTTTAACCGATAATTGCTTGTGAAGGTAATTCCACGCGACATTAAGCGGGTTTTCCGCTGCTCTTTGAAAATTTGGGGGCGCCAGGTATCGACCGGACAGTAGTGATGCTGGTGGCGTGCCGACCTGTCATGCAAGTCGTAAAACTGTGTGGCAAAACTTAAATGCTACTGAGAACTACAAGTTCCCAGTCGCAGGCGCAAGCCTGCGTCTTGCCGCCTAATAAAACAGGCAGCACGATTCGCTTGAGATCGTCTGTGTCTTGAGATGAATCGTCATTTAGCAGACTGCTCATGTGTCAGGGTTCCTTGGACACGTGCTAAGACGCAGGAGGAGCTGGTGTGTTCCGCAGCCCGGTCCTAGGCGGCGGAGCTCATGAGATAAAACTGGACCTACGCACGTAGAGGCTTTCATCAACCTATCTCGGGACGAGGGTTCGACTCCCTCCGCCTCCACTTTCCCCGCGGAAAAATCTGCGGCTTTCGCGACCAAATCTCGCGGATGATATTACGAGTTCAAAAGCCGGTGACGCGTCATGGCGTGCCGGTCACGATTCCCCCCCCCCATAGGGCAAGTGCTCCCTCCCAGGGCCACTTGCCCTTACTTTATTTTTGCACACCTTAGGTCGGCTTTCCCCGACCTTTCGGCATATGTTAGAATTCCCCGCTGGTTACTGGCGTGGCTGGGTATGTCGAAGAAATCTGCTATTACGTTATTCCTGGTGGCTGCCGTGGTGGGCGGCGGGGGGTACTGGTATGCGCATCGCGAACCGATGGAGGGGACCGTTGCGAGCCTAGAGGCGAAGCTTGCCAAGAGCCCCACGAATGCCGAACTGCATGAGCGGCTGGCGGGTATGCTGCTGGAGGCCAAGCAAATAGATGCGGCGGCGGAACACTTTAAATTGGCCATTCAGTATGCCCCGGAGAAGACTTCGGCCCGTTGCAGCCTGGCGGGCATTCTGGTGACGAAAGGCGACATGCTGCAGGCTCAGAAGCTGCTGGAAACGAATCTGAAGCTTAGCCCGCGCGATTCGGCCAGCAATGAACTTACGGGGGATATTTTGATGCGGACGCTGGGCGAAAAGACGCCGGATGTGGCGTATCCGCTCGCGGCGGGGTATTTCGATGTGGCGTTGCAAGGCGATCCGGCGCGCGAAATAGCGGCGCTGGGACTGTCGAAGATTTTTTTGGCGCAGGGGAAACTTAGCGATGCGGCCGGGGCATTGCAGAAGGCGGAGGAAGCGCATCCCAAAAGCGCGGCCTTGCACCTGCAGAAAGCACGAGTCCTGGCGCTGGCCGAGCGCTATGAGCAAGCGGCGGATGAATACAATCGGGGCACGGCGCTGGATCACGAAAATGCCAAGGCGTATCTGGAGTGGGGGATTATGCTGATTGCCGCGGGACGGCCCACGACGGCGGAAAACGTTCTGCGGATGGCGGAGGGGCTGGACCCTAAGAATGCGGAAATTCACATGCACCTGGCGCGGGCACTGTGGAACCAGCAGGGTTCGCTGGAAGCGGCGGTGAAGGAATTTGACAAGGCTATCGAGTGTGATCCCAACTATGCTCCGGTGTATCTGGAAATTGCCAACACCATTTTGAGCTTGCATGACAATACCCAATACGGGGCCCGGATCGTGGCGTCGTTGCGCATGGCCATCCAAAAAGATGGGCATTACACGCTGGCAAAACTCGCGCTGGCACAGTACCTGTTGAACCAGCCGAACGCCAAGGAGGGGGATTTGTTCGAGGCCACCGATTTGCTGCGTGAATGTGTACAGGAAACGCACGGGCAAGACCTTAGCGTGCTGGTGGCATATGGGGATGCGCTGGCCAACCATAAGTTGTAC
>JADMIO010823509.1_pt1 | contig 18081 bp, 8 predicted proteins | sample 8958161 | NCBI WGS metagenome assembly JADMIO01 (sample SAMN16585339, study PRJNA669376) | soil metagenome | isolation source: Crop rotation soil | place: USA: Cullars Rotation, Alabama | collected 2011 | reverse complement strand
CATAAGGTATTGGTCTTTGGTAGCAGAATTGCCACGTTGCTTGCCTTTCCTGCCCAGCGGTGTACTAGGGTCTAGTTCTACAGAGCGGTCTTGCAGGGCATAGGTAGGTGATTTGGGGTTAAGGGGGAAGCGGTCAAGGCCAGCATAAGTGGTGCTTACATCATCGAGATAATCCGTCATTGTAAGGCGGTTAGACAGTTCGAGTGTAAGGTTGACACCACCCGTCACCCAATACTTGGCGCCTATGCCAATAGGGAAACAAGGGCTCAGGTCGCCATACTTCCTTTCATCATATCCCACATTCTGGCCCTCGGTGCCAAGAGGGCGCAGCAGGTACTTGCTACCCATATACGTTGTATAAGGGTCGTATTTGAAAACACCTACACCACCTGTAAGGTAGGGGCTGAACCTGTGATAAGGGTCGCCCGTAACAAACTTGAAAAAGTTGAACTCTGCCTGGACGGACAATTCCACTATATCGCTTTTGAAATCGAGGTTGCGGCTGCGCTGGTAAAGGTCAACATTTAATTTATCGCTATAGCCTACTTGTGTGTAGTAAGCGCCCATCTTCACAGATATGTATTGGTTGAAGTGCTTGCGGGCGTAGATACCACCGGCTTTGCTCACGGTCTTGAAACCATAACGGTCATTCAGGTCACCGAAATACTGGGAAAGCCCCGCCCCCACACCTACTTCCATAGAGGTAAAATACATTTGCGCCTGCACCCTGGAAAAAGGAAGCAGCACAACCGCTGCCACCAGGATGGGGAGCAGTTTACGCATTATATATTTTTTCTCTTTCAATGTCGACATGCAACAACTCTAGTGATAACGGCAAATTTAGGTTTTTATTGTTCGGTGGGTTATAGTTGTTAGCGTTATTTCTAATGCGTTGACTATCAATTTCTTATTACCTCAACCTATCCATTGAGCGAACCAGGCTTTCGTCTTTACGAATACCTACAATAGCCAAAATGACAAATACCATGGCTACCACAGGCAGCACACCGCCAAGCCAATAGTTGCCATTTGTAACAGGCGGCACTTCTTTAGCCAGACCTGACACACGGGACAGCATCATAGTGACGAATGAACTGATGGCCAATATGCTTACCACACAGAGGCGAATCTGCTGCTTACGGTTGCGGAAAAGAAAAATGGTGACAACGGGCAATATTGTCATTACCAATGCTATGAGGAGCGAGGGGTAGTGGTCTGCTACGCGCAGAACTTTGTGTTCTGTTACTTCACCAACCCTTACTTCACCGCGGTACATGTCGAAGAACAAAACGCCTGCAGCACAAAGAGCGGCAAGTAATAACCAGAGAGATTGCTTACGCTGTATCATACGAGTTAACAGTTAATAGTTAATAGTGAACAGTTGGTGGTGATTAGTTTTATTTTATCATATCGCTACCAAAATAGGGTTGCAGTGCTGCGGGTATGTGTATGCCTTCGGGCGATTGGTTATTTTCCAGCAGGCAGGCCATGATGCGGGGCAATGCCAGCGAGCTGCCATTGAGGGTGTGCACCAATTGTGGTTTCCCGGCGGCATCGCGGTGCCTTATCTTCATACGGTTCGACTGGAAGGTTTCAAAGTTCGACACTGAGCTAACTTCCAGCCAGCGCTCCTGCGCGCCGCTGAATACTTCGAAATCGTAAGTGAGGGCAGATGCAAAACTCATGTCGCCACCACACAGGCGCAATATTCTGTAGGGCAGGCCTAGTGACTGCACCAGCTTCTCTACATGCACCACCATTCCTTCCAGCGCGTCGTAGCTGTTGGCAGCATCCGTCATTTGCACTAACTCTACCTTGTCAAATTGGTGAACACGGTTGAGGCCGCGCACATCTTTGCCATAAGAGCCTGCCTCGCGACGGAAACATGGCGAATATCCTGTCATCCTTACCGGCAGCTCATTTTCCTGCAGTATCACATCGCGATAGATGTTGGTGAGTGGCACTTCCGCTGTTGGTATAAGGAAAAAGCCATCAGCAGTTACATGATACATCTGGCCCTCTTTATCAGGCAATTGGCCGGTACCGTATGCCGACTCTTCATTTACCATGAAGGGCGGGCAATATTCTTTGTAACCTGCGTCTATGTTGTAATTGAGGAAGTACTGTATTAACGCGCGTTGCAAACGTGCGCCACGCCCCATGAATACGGGGAAACCGCTACCGGTGATTTTGTTGCCGAGGGCAAGGTCCATCAGTTGGTACTTCTCCATCAGCTCCCAATGGGGTAATTTCTGGCCGGTGAAACTTGGCATATCACCGCCTGAGCGCACCACTTCATTTTCTTCAGGTGTTTTACCAAAGGGCACGCTGCTGTGCGGCAGGTTAGGCAGACGAACGAGGTCGTCGTGCTGCTCCTTTTCCATATCGGCCACTTTCTGTGCCAGGTTCCTTATGGCTTCTTTGTGTTCTGCCACCTGTGCTTTCAGTTGCTCTGCCTGTTCTTTTTCGCCCTTAGCCATGTGCTGGCCTATAAGCTTTGAAGCGGCATTTACCGACGCTGCAAGGTTGTCATGCTCTACCTGCAGGCTACGGCGGGTTTCATCGGCAGCTATGATTTTATCTACGAGGTCTGTTTCTTTAAAATTCTTCTTGGCTAAACCCTGGAGCACTAAGTCCTTGTTTTGCCTGAATAAGTGTATGGGTAACATAAATAATGAATATAAATAGGCGACAAAGATAATCTTAATCGCACAACATTATTAGTGTAAGTATGCTTGAAATGCCTACAACTTTACCTGATTTCGGGAATGGTAATACCGGTTATCTTCCTGAAAAGCTCTATGGCGTAGAGGTCGGTCATGCCGGCAATGAAATCGACGAGCGATTGTACATTTTTGTATATGTCTTCCCTGTTGCGGGTGAGGGGAAATTGGGTGGATACCAGTTTTAATACCTTACCCGACTTGGGTAAATGCGGGTGCAACGCGGCATGTACAAATTCGCGCAGCAAGCCGCCTATCACATTGTAGCCGGCTATTTCTATCTCTGCTACCGGCTTGTAGTTGTAGATGTATTTTACCGAGTATTTGTTGATGTTATCTATCAACTCCTGGTCATTGGGCGACATGCACTTGAGCAGGTCTTTTTCCAGTGTGCCCGCCAGCAATTCTTCCTCATGCTCCATAAAAATAGCCGCCAGCTTTTCGGTCATCAGGCCTATCCAGCGGGCGCGGATGTATTGTACCTTCTGGTTGTCGTCGTTGATGGCTGCCAGTTTTTTATTTACATAGTCGCGAGTGTTGTAGGGTGCTGTTTCATTGTCGAAGAATGGCAGAAACAAGCCCATGAAAGTTTCCAGCGACACAATGTGCAGCCTGTGCGCGTCTTCAAGGTCTATAACACGATAGCAAATATCATCAGCAGCCTCGGTAAGGTACACAAACGGATGGCGCGCAAAGACATTGCTATACCCGTCTTTTCGGGGAATGCCCATTGTTGCTGCAATTTGCGTGTACACCTCCAACTCAGAATCAAAGAAGCCCGATTTTTTTGTGGCTATCAATCCTGTTTTCTTATTAAACCCTTCGGCCGATGAGCTAGGATATTTTACGAGTGAGGCGAGTGTGGTATAAGTCAGTCTATACCCGCCCTGCTCAGATTCATTAAAGCTGTTGGTAAGTATGCGCAGGGCATTGGAGTTGCCCTCAAAGTATTCAAAATCGCGAAGCTGGTTAGGAGTCAGGGCATCATGTATTATTTTCTTGTCCTCTCCTTCCAGTTCATTAAAGAAGGCACGAATAGCATCTTCACCCGAATGCCCAAAGGGCGGGTTACCTATATCATGTGCCAAACAGGCCGCTGCTATCACGGTTGCTAATTCGTAGCGGTAAAACTCTTTGAAAGTTTCGTTCTCATTGGCATATTTAGCGGCTATCTTCTCACCAGCGGCTTTGCCCAGCGAACGGCCCACCGAGGCTACCTCGAGGCTATGTGTGAGCCTGTTGTGCACAAATATGGCGCCGGGCAGTGGGAAGACCTGTGTCTTGTTCTGCAGCCTGCGAAAAGCGGAAGAAAATATGATACGGTCATAGTCGCGAAGGAATGAATTGCGCACAGGGTCGGGATTGGCGCTTGTATTCGCCTTGCCCCCTGTGCGTTGTGTAGTATATAGCGACTGCCAGTTCATGGTGTAAATATAAGCCCCCGCCCCTAAAGGGGAGCAATAAATTTAACCCCAGGCCCCTGAAGGGGTGAATGACTTCAGCACAAAACAAGTAGAGACGCAATGCATTGCGTCTCTACATAATGAAGGTAACCTGTATTATTATTTCTGCTCGCCTGCAGGCTCTTTGTCTTCCACTTTAGTTTGTGCCAGGAAGTAGGCGTTCTTACCCTTGCCCCAGTGTGGCTGAGATATGTCCTTACCTGCTTCTTTTGTATAAAGGCCGTCCGCTTTTTCAAGGTAAGGCTGGGCTGCTTTTTTGCCGCCGCCAAACTGTTTTGGCGTATAGAATTTGTTTACACCCTGCAGGTAATACATGCGCGGGTTATCGGGGTTGGCTTCCTTGGCGCTTTCCAGGTTTTGCTGGAAGAGTTGGCCATATTTTTGCCAGCGGTTCATGGGGTCTATTATCATGCGGGCGTGGGCTATCATAGCTGCCAGCACATAGGTTTCGTCATTTTCTTTTTTCAGCAGTGTCACCGCGTCTTGTTTCTCTTTCTCTGCTTCGTCAAGGTATGCTTCCCGCTTTGCCGCCGGTTCTTTATCGTTATATGCCAGTTGTGTTTTCGCGTAGGCAAGGTAGTAGTGTGTTACCCACTCATTGTCCCACTTCTTGGTTATGAGCGCCAGCTTATTGCTTTGCTCCAGTTTCACATTCATATCCATAGTGGTATCGAAGGCGAGGAATGCGCGCTCCAGCACGCCTTTGTAGTCCTGTTGTGCCTGCGCGGTAGCTACCGAGATAGCCATAGCGGCGAGTAAAATCGTTTTTTTCATTGTTGTTTGTTTTGTGGTTATGATGATTGTTGTGTTGTTATAATTCGTCTTTACTGAATTCCGACAGCGACATATTCACGCCGAAGAATACGGTGCGGTAAAGGGCAGGCACTATCGGTTTTTTGTTGCCGGCAACGTCATAGCGGTAGCCAAATACATTTTTCTGGTTGGTGATGTTCTCAACGCTAACGTAGAACACAGTGAACCACTTTCCAAAACTATGCAGGTATGCCCATGTAGCTGACAGGCTATGGTAATCCGGTGTGCGTTCTATTAGGAACTTTGTGTTGTCGGCAGCGGTGGTGGGGTTATAATATGGCCTGCCGCTTGCATAGCTATATGTTGCACTCAGGTTCATTTTCCATTTGTCTATCCAGTATTTGCCTACAAGGTTCAGGTTGTGGTTGGCGATGTATGTTGGTGTGGCTGCCACCGGGTAATTGACAAACTTTCTCTTGGTATCTATGAAACTGTATGACACCCAGTAGTCCACATTCTTGAAGGTTTTTTTATCGCGCCAAAAGAGTTCAATACCCTGGGCATAGCCACTACCGCCATTATTGATAACAGTGCTTGTGTCAATGTACCTATAGCTATTGGGGTTGTATGGGCCTAGTGGCTCCCACACCAGGTTATCGTATTGCTTGTAGTACCCTTCAAGACGCAGGGTGCGATTATCTTGGCTCCATTGCCAGTTGGCTATGTAATGTGTGGCCATTTGCATATCCAGTTTAGTGTGTCCTGATATCAGGTAGGCGTTCGATGCTTCCTGGTAAAAGATACCGCTTGCTAGCGACGCCTGGCTGTGCACGCCCGTTTTTAATGCCATGGACAGGCGAGGGGCTACTTTATCAACATTCAGCAATGTGCTATGCTCATAACGCACACCAGGCTTTATGGCGAAACGGTTTACCGGCGTCCACTCCAGTTCAGCGTAGCCGCCTACCAGCACTTCATCAAAATCCTGTGTGTACTTGTTCTTGTTGGTGTCAGTAAAAGAGCGCTCCTGCCCGAAGTTCTGTACATCGGTACCCAACATCACATTTACACGGCTGTTGATATACCTCTTGCCTTCTACACGAAATTGCCTCCTGTAATCGTCAAGGCCTGTAGCCGCTTTACCAAATTCGTTGGTGGTGTTATTAAGGCTTACTGAAGCAGCGGTATACAGCAAGTATTTATGCTTGAACATTTGTCTGTAAGACACATTGCTGTAGTAGTTATGGTCTTTGGTGAGATAACTTACTGTATCGCTCCCAAATGGGTTTGGTATATTTACTCCTGTTGTGTTATGCTGGGTAGTAACGGTTGCTTTCAGGATACCATCCTTATTAGGCTTCCATATATAACCTATGTTACCATTACCACCTTCGGGTACTTTGTAAAACTTGAAGTTGCTTTTTACTATGCCATAAAAAGGGGCAAGATTGGTGTAGCCACCACCGGCATTGATTGCGCTGTTTTTCCATTTCTTCACACCCGATGCATTTACACCCGCGAGGTTGGCGCCAAGGTTGATGTTGCTCTTATCAGGCAGGTCGGTGGTGTTCAGCTCCAGTATGCCCGATAGCGCCTGCCCGTAACGCGGGCTGTAACCTCCGCTGCTGAATGCCACACCTTGGTACTGAAACGCGCCAAACCTGCTGCGGGTAGCCACACCGGGCGCACCGCTGAAGAACGCATTCTGCACTACCATTTCATCTACGATAATAGCCGCCTCGCTGGCATCGCCACCACGAACGAAGAGTCCGTTATCGGGGCCGGTTTGCTGTGTGCCGGGCAGCATTTGCATGGCTTTTACCACATCCGCACCCGAACCTGCCGTGGTTACGATATCGAGTGGCTTTAAAACCGTTTTCGATTTATCATTAGTTGCATCAAAAGAGCCTGCTGTAATTACCACTACATCCAGGTCACGGGCAGCATTTGCCTTGAGGGTGATGACAATACCACTCACATCGCCCGAGATAACTATTGGCTGGCCCGCCGTAGCATGGCTTATTTCAGATGCCACAATGGTTTGGTTGCCCTTCTCCTCGGTGGTGAAACGAAATATGCCCAGGCTGTCGGTTGTGCCGCCATCGATGGTATTGTCGAGGTACACATTGGCACCGCGGACTGGTTTGCCTTTGTCGTTCATCACAGTGCCGCTTATTTTGTATTGGGCGCTTGCAGCAGCACTATACAGTATTGCTGCCATCAGAAGCCCTATTATCGAGTAAACTCTTTTTGTCATGTTATTGTCAATTGTATCGCAAAACTATGACTAGCCGCATGGATACGGAAATATATTTCGGCTAAGAAGTGCCTGAAATCGGTAAATGGTTGATTTTGAGCGGCGAAAATTTATCCCCCATCTCCTAAAGGGTTATAAAACAGATGTGGCACACTTCAAAAGTGTGCCACATCTAATAGAAAATACTTGTTTATATCATTATTGACCGCTGATGTACTCGTTCAGCTCTGTACGGCTGGCATCGAAGCTGAATACATTACCTACTTTGAAATAATTGCCGGGGTCGGTGCAGCGGCTATGAGCATATTTAGCAAAGTCGAGCTTTGAAGCCTCGAATGAGAACAGTTTGCAGACAGCCATTATCTGGTCTGTGTTCATGCAATTTGATGCCAAGACTGACTTAGATGTAGACAGTTTTGTGTCCTCGAAGCTGGCCTTTGTAATCGTTTCTTTAGCAGAACGGAAGCTGTTGGCATCCATTGCGTAGCGGCAGCCGTTGCCACGTGATGGTGGCGGAGGGGGAGGTGGGGCATCGTTATAGCTGCCACCATCGCTATAGCTGCTGCTGGTGCGTGTGGTAGTCGTGCGCGTAGTAGTTGTGGTGCTGGAGCCCATGTTAGGGTCGCTGATGTTAATGTTCATATTCACACCGGGGCCGCCTACATTGATGTTAGCGCCTACGCCGCCGCTCATGCCGTCAGATGTGGTAACAGTAGTTTGCGTAACGGTAGTAGTGCCGCCGCCGGGTGGCGGTGGTGGTGGCGCGGGCTGGCCGTAGTGCATTACGTATACATCGGCTGGCGCTACATAATTTGGCTCCACGGGGGTAGCGGAGAAATAGCGCATTTTCAGTTCGCCGTCTTTGGTGGTTTTTATTTTATAAGTAACGTCCGCAAAGGCGTTCGTCGCAGGGTCGGTGGTAGGTATGTTTTTTGAGATTTCGGGCTTCGCTTTATCGTCGAAAATGATTTTTACAGCATATTGGGGCTGCGAAAGGCCATCTATGCGCACATTGGTCATGGCCACATTGTTTTGGCGCTGGCCGTTCAGGATGAGGTAAAATTTGTATCCGTCTTCAGAAAAAATGGTAAGGCTGCTTTGTGCAAAAGCAGCAAATGGCAACAATGCAATAAGAACAAATAGCGTTTGTTTTAACTTCATAATAGTGTCGATTTGAGTGTAAAAGTAATGTATTTTTATATTGAATGAATTAAGGCAATCGACGTGCCGAAATTTTCTCCATAGCCGGCTTTTGCCAATATTTTAACAGTTGGCATTACATGGCATAAGAATACAATGCAGGCATGACCGGCAACAAAATGGATAATAAATACTACTAGAACTTAGGGCAAACCATCTTTTTGGCCATTCCCTTGTCGGTGAAGTCACCGGAAATAAAGAGGGTTGTTTCCAGGCCGCCTTGCATTTTACTGGCGTCTTTCAGGCGGGAAACGTTTACGTCATAGCTGATACCCAGCGCAAGGGCGTTGTATTTCACTTTAATGATAGGTATCATGGCATCCTTCAAGCGATAAAAAGCGCCGCCGGTGATTGCAAATACCTTTTTCTCTGCTATCTGTTTTGTCCAGGTCACGAGGCCACCCGCCAATATTTCTCTATACGAACCCTGGAACGCAGCATTTGTCTGCACCTGCGCTAGTATATCCTGGTTGATGTTGAAGCTGGCTGCCGCATTACCATTCAAACGGATGTTTTGTGTAACACCCTCAGTTTGATAGTAGGAGAACTTAGGCTGGGTAAAGTGATAACCTGAAACACCTACTATATACGTTACGTTATTATTGTAGCCCATGCTGGTGTTATAGTTTACGCCGGCACCCAAATCCCAAAAGGTCATTTTCGAACTGGTGATGTTTTCCAAACTGGGAAGTTGCGGGTCAAAGCGGCCACCCTGGAACTGGTTATTAAATGTCGCCTTATTCGGGTCGAAGCTATAATTGATATTGCCCCCCGTGAAGCCCACCGACAAGTAAGAATTGTGCTCCACATTCATCGACTTATTGTAGTTGATGGCGGGATAAATGCCTACTATCTTTTGGTCAACACTTCCTGCCTTGTCCACAAATGCCAGCACACCAAAACTGAAAAAGTCATTCGACATTTCACTGATAGGCACCCTGCCTTCACCCGTCATCAGTTTAGTTTCATAGGGGTGTGTGATGCTGCTCCATTGGTTGCGGTAGTAAAACCCTACTTTATAATCATCTGCGAAAACCCCGGTTAGAGCGGGGTTTCGCAGAATAGATGTTTCGTAGAACTGTGAAAAGTGTATGTCGGCCTGCGCCACCGATACCAACGGTGAACACAGCACCACCAATGCAATAATGAACCGCATCACCCTCGCCCTGCAACTATATATATTGCTTGTATTGACTCTTTTTGTTTCCATGCACTCGTTACCTTATAATCGTTACGTCACCTTTTATAGTTATATCTTCACCGGTATAGCATACCGCTTCCATAATGTACACATATACATCAGGTTTCGGATCGCCTCCCTTATACGAGCCGTCCCATGCATTTTGCGCATCATTCAGCTTAATGCCTGCGCGCTCAAACAACAGCTCGCCCCACCTGTTATAAATCCTGAATGTCTTGATAGCTTTCAGACCCATGCCGCGCGGGTAGAACACATCGTTCTCTCCATCACCATTTGGCGTAAAGGCATTCGGTATGAACACCTGGCTGTTGTCACAATACAACAGGATTTTCACCGAATCTTTCGCCTTGCAGCCATGGTCTGACGTTACATCTACCCAGTAAGTAGTCATCATCGTCATGCTGGCAACAGGGTTGTAACATGTGGTGCAACTGAGTGTTTCAGATGGCGACCATTCATACGTCATAATATCTGTGCCTGTAGCCTGCAGTTGCGCGGTAGAGCCTGCCAGTAGTTTCTGGTCGGGGCCTGCGTCAACTGTGGGCAAAGGATAGATAATTACCGTTACATAGTTGGTGTCAGGAATACAGCTACCCAGTTGCGCAATCGCCATATATATCACTGTATAAGGCGGTGTTGCTATCGGGTTGCTTATCTTATTATTGTTCAGGCCTGTGCCGGGGAGCCATAAGTATTTGTGGCCGCCGGAGTCATACAATTGTACCGGTACACCAAAACAAACGGCAGTATCGCCCCATGCGTTAGCAATGGTATGCGTGCGCAGGCCTACCGTTACCACAGCAGTATCCTGGCAGCCATTTTTGTCAGTACCTGTTACTGTATACGTAGTCACATCGACTGGAGTAGCTATGGCCGGATTGCACGAAGAGCATGCAATAGTAGATGCAGGCTGCCAAGTATACGTTAGTGCTCCATAACCAAACAGTGTCGCAGGGTCAGTTACACATACTACCGTATCGGGGCTTGCCGTAACCACTGGTGGCGGGTCTATAACCACCTCACCATTTATAGTACCGGTACAACCCCACCCATTCGTCACTGTCAATGTTACAGGGTAGGTGCCGGGATTATTAATAGTATGCGTTGGCGATGCTATTGTGCTGCCTGTACCATCATATGTCCAGCTCCATGCTGTAATGGGTGCCCAGTACGTTCGTGATGAATCAATGAAGTTGAACGGCATACCGATACATACAGGGTGCGGATTTGTTACAAACTTCGGTATCACCGCATCCACTTTAATCGTGTCAATACCCACACTCGAGTTCTGGCAACCTGTACCATCACTCAAAAGCAGCTTGGGTATATACCAGCCCGGGGTAGAATAAGTATGCGATATAGTATCTGAGAATGCCGTAGTGCTTGTATAACCATCAGAGAAGTCCCATGTAATGGTAGGCACATTGCTCAGCGTTGCAGAGAAGTGCACCGTAAGCGGCGCACAGCCCGAAAGCGGCGTGTAATCGAACGCACCTGCATAACCGAATATGTTCACATAATGTATAGCGGTGTCTTTACACCCATAAATGTTTGTAGCCACCAGCGACACTGTATAGAGCGCAGAGGTAATATACATATTTGTCGGGGACAAAGCAGAGGAACCACCACCATCTCCAAACGTCCATGCATAAGTACTAGCGCCGGTACTTGTGTTGGTGAAGTTAACCGTCAGCGGCGGGCATACAGACACAGAATCGCTCATAGTAAACGCAGCATTCGGTCGTGTAACATTAATAAATGATAAGTTCGTTATCGCATCAGTACATCCATGAGAGTCAGTCACCGTCAGCGTCACATTATACGTGCCTAGCGCAGAGTAAGAATGTACCGGCGCAGTGGCAGTAGAGGTAGGGCTGCCATCTCCAAAGTCCCAAACCACACTTGCAAACGGACCTCCTGAAGATGTGTTGTTGAATGTTATCGGGACATTTAAACATGGATGCGTATTAGTAGCCGTAAATGATGCCACAGGATCATAAACCGTAACGAATGAAGGATTAATGACCGTATCGTAACAGCCTATATTGTCCATCACTATCAGCCGCACATTAAACGTACCGGCAGTAGTATAGGTTCTCACGGCAGCAGGTCCCGCACCCGTATAAGATGCGCCATCGCCAAAGTTCCACATGCGGGTTATAAGGGACGTTCCCGTTACAGCAGTGCTTAAATCGGAGAAGTTGACAGTTAAGGGCACACAACCGGACACGGGGCTACCCGTAAAGCTCGCATCCGGCTTACCGACTAATATATAGTTCGGCTTGGTAATCGTATCAAGACAACCATTCGAGTTTTGTATGACCAAACTTATGGTATGATACCCCCCGGGGGCATAAAAGAACTTTGTTATGATAGGCACAGTACTGCCGAAGCCCACCCAGTTATCGTACCATGCATAAGACGTGACCGTTCCAAAACCGGTTATCCATTCGGTAAAGTTGACGGAGTCTCCTGCACATATGACGGTATCGCTGGCCACAAAGTGTGGCGTAGTTCGGACGAGCGGAACGGCGACGTATGCCGTATCGCGGCACCCGCTATTGCTGTTGTAAGTGGCTAAGGTGCAGACATACGACGATAGGGGTAGCGGATAATCATGTATCGGGTTATCTAACGTGGACGTAACCCCATCACCAAATATCCACACGTGGCTATCATCGCCCAACGAACTATCGCCAAAGACAACCCTGTTTGCAGGGGTACACAATATATGCGATGCTATGATAGCCTTGGGAGAGTCGATTTGAACATAATTAGTCCTGACAAAGGGAATTCCGGGGCACCCATGATAGTATGGTGTAACGGAAACTGTAAATATGCCGGGCAGCGTATAGATATGGGTGGAAACACCATCTACAGAGTCGAGATACGAGCTACCATCACCATATACCCAATACCATTCATCCACTGGGCCCACTACAGTTGTTGCTGTAAATGTTACAGTAGTATAGCTGCCGTAGCAAACGTGCAGCGGCGTAGCAGTAAATGTAACTTGTGGCGGGGCGCCCACTTCTATACGAACAACATCTGTTACAGGGCAACCGTTTGAAGTAGTTGATGTAACTGTGGCAGTATATATGCCAACTGCGGTATAGGTATGTGTAGGTGCTGTGCCAGTGCCGCTACCCGGGCCATCGCCCCACGCTACTGTGAAAGGGCCTAGCGGGAAGGGGTATGGCCCGGAGCCGGGACCTGGCACATGCGTTATAGCACTGCCACCAAAAGTTACGGTCAGCGGCACGCAACCCTCGAAAGGCACAGCCCATGCACGGAACTCTAAATCATAAAGTGTATCATTTTTTGTCACGGTATCGCGGCAGCCTGTCACCGGGTCTACCACTATCATGCTTATTGTTTTCACGCCATTGGTAGGCCATGTATACGTAGCCGGGCTACCCGTTCCTGTACCGGAACCGGGGGAATACAGCCAGCTATACAAAGTGCCTGCGGGGCCGCTGCCCGTATAAGTAATCGTTTGCGGTGCAGGGCATGGGTCAGCGGGCGATATAGTGAAATCAGCCGTAGGGCCGGGCAATATCGTTATGGAGTGCGATACCGTATGCGTACATGGCGGGTTACCTATAGTCAGCGTAACCAGGTACGTGCCGGGGGCAGAATACGTGTGCGAACCATTAAGCCCGCTGGTAGAACCCGGGCCATCGCCATAAGTCCATGTGCGTGTAGAGTGCGGTGAGCTGGTATTGGTAAACGTAACAGGTGAAAAAACACATGCGGTAGTGGGGAATGTAAATTCCGCAGCCAATGACATGACCTGCACTATGCCCACGCGCGTAAGGCTATCCACGCAGCCATTGCCATCGGTGACGATGAGCGTGACGTTATAACTGCCAACGGCAGTATATGTATGTGTGCCGGATGTGGATGGCGGACTACCGTCGCCGAACTTCCATGTATAACTTAAAGGTGGTGTGCCCGCGCTGGTACTGACGAATGTGACAGAGCCCGGAGGGTTACAAATATATTGAATGGTAGCAGGGAAGCTGGCAACCGGTGGTGGCGATACGTGTACGTGTGTATACTTAACCAGTGTTGCCTGGCAGCCTTGTGCGTTTGTTACTAGCAGTGTAATGGTATAGTCGCCGGCAGCTGAAAATGTATGTACTACAGGCGAGCCGGTATAGGTGCCGGTGCCATCGCCAAAGTTCCACAGGTAGGTCATAGGGCCGGGGACACCGCCTGAACTGGTACTGGTAAAAGTCACAGGCGTTCCGGGACATATAGTGGTATCGCTTACTACAAAGCTAACTGTAGGTGGCGGATATACCGTAATGGTCAATGTAAATGTGCTGGTAGACGACCCGTTTGTAGCAACCAGCGTTACCACGTGGGTACCCACGGATGTAAAGCTGGTAGATGGGCTGGTAAGCACTGAAGAACCGGAAGTGCCGAAGGTCCATGAAAAAGTAGTGCCCGCCATTGGCGTGGTAGTATTAGTAAAAGTTACTAACAAGGGGGCGCATCCGGCTGTGGGCGAAGCCGTGAAGCCTGCCGTCAATTGCGCCCTTACCGACGAAACGGTAAACAGGGACACAAAGAGGAGTGTTAATAGGTATCGGAACTTCATATAGTAAGAATAAAATTAATATTATATTAGGGAACAGTTTTTAAAGCTAATAATTTTTTGTTAAATAAGACGACCTAAATATTGAAATAGTTAGGGCATAATTAATATTTATTTTTAGTTAAATCTCATATGGAACAAAACCAGTCTATTATCGTACAATCGTCACATCTCCCTTTATCATCACAGGCTGTCCTGTAGTGCAAATTCCATATATCACATACACAAATACATCGGCCTTCGGCGGCTCTCCGTTATAGGTGCCATCCCATGCATTCGACTCATCGTTTACATTAATATTTTCGCGTTCGAACAGTAATTGTCCCCATCTGTTATATATCCTGAAAGACTTAATGATAGTGATACCTGCCCCGCGAGGATAGAAGACATCATTCTGCCCGTCTCCATTGGGGGTAAAGACATTGGGCACAAAGAACTGTTTGCTGTTGCAATACAGGAAAACATTGACCGAGTCAGACCCCTTACAACCCTGTGCCGAGGTAACATTGATGGCATAGGTTGTGGTATTCAAAATAGTGGCATCGGTTTTCGGACAATTGAAGCAGCTAAGGCCGGTATGTGGCAGCCATTCATAAGTGACCGCATTGTTGCCCAGCGCCTGCAACTGCACCAATGTGCCCGCCTGCACTTCTATATCAGCACCGGCATCTACAGTGGGCAGGGGATATACTTCCACCTGCACATAATCGGTATCAGGAATACAGCCTGCCAGTTGCGCAACCACCGTGTACGTTGTAGTACTACCCGGCGATGCTATAGGGTTGTAAATGGTGTTGCTGTTAAGGCCGCCCGATGGTGTCCATACATACTTGGTGCCACCCGTATCAAACATCTGGATGTTATTGCCAAAACAAATAGCAGTATCTCCCCACGCATTCGCAATGGTGTGCGTCCTCAGCCCCACTATCACATCGGATGTGTCTTTACAGCCATGCTCATCAGTACCTATTACAGAATAGGTAGTAACAACCAGTGGCACCGCGCTGGTAGGGTTACAATTAATGCAACCCAAAGTACCGGGTGGTCCCCAGCTATACGATACCGCGCCATAGCCTGTCAATGTTGCGGGGTCTCCCACACAAACTATTGTATCGGGGCTGGTATTAATAACAGGCAGCGGATGAATCATAACAGTGCCCGCCAAAGTAGCCGTGCATCCCCATGCGTTGGATACAGTAAGCGTCACCGGATACGGCCCTACTGTATTTACCAGGCAAGACGGCGAACTCAGCGTGCTGGTAGTGCCGCCATAGTCCCATAGCCAACTGTTGATGGGCATCCAGTAGAAGGTGGAAGAGTCAACAAAATTGAATGGCGAGCCAACACATGATGCGGGCGAAACATCCAGTTTGGCAGTAATGCCATCTACCTTTATGGTATCTACACCTATTGTAGAGTTCTGGCAGCCTGTGGCATCACTAAGAATAAGTTTGGGAACGTAAGCCCCCGGTATTGTATAAAGGTGAGAAGCCGTGTCTACCGCCGACATTACACTAGTAGTACCATCAGCAAAGTCCCAGATGATGTGCGGCACATTGCTTATAGCCGCGCTGAAGTGCACCAGCAGAGGTGCACAGCCTGTAAGCGGCGCATAAGTAAGTGCGCCCGCATAGCCATACACATTTACATGCCCTATAGCGGTGTCTTCACAACCATAAGCGTTTATTGCCCTCAATGTTACTGTATAATAACCCGGTGCTATATACACGTTGGTAGGCCCCGGCAGTATGGAAACATTGCCATCGCCAAAAGCCCAGTCAAAGGTAGAGGCACCTATTGAGGTGTTGAGATAGGTAACAAGCAGCGGCGCGCACACCGAAAAAGTATCGCTCATGGTAAACGAAGCAACAGGCTTCGACACATTGATGTAGCCCGCATAAGTAGCAGTATCCGTGCAGCCATGCGAATCGGTGACCACTAATTTCACTGTATAGCTACCCGTAGCGCTATAAGAATGCACCGGCGATGTAAGCGACGATGTACCCCCATCGCCAAACATCCAGAATGAACTGACAATGCCGGCAGAAGTATTGGTAAATGTAACAGGAGCATTGATACACGGGTGCAGGTTACTTGCTCCAAAAATAGCCGTGGGCTTGTATACGGTAATGTAGGATGGACGCACCAGCGTATCCTTACAACCAATGTTATCTGTGACAATTTCCCGCACAGAGTACGTGCCCGGCAATGTATAGGTATGTGTGGTAGTAGGTGTGAGCACTGTAGCGGAGCCCCCATCGCCAAACAGCCATTCGAAAGACGTAATGGTCAGCAATGGCACGTCGGTAGAGGCATCGGTAAATGTGACCGTGAGCGGCCAGCAGCCGGGTATAGGCGCGGCTGTAAAGTTGGCATCGGGCTTACCGACGACGACATAATTCACCTTGGTAACCGTGTCGAAACAATGAAACTGATTTTCGATGACTAGCCTGACGGTGTACCAGCCCGCCACATTGAAGGTATCGAGCATAGTGGGCATGGTCCACCACGGCCTGGAGACGCCGTTTACCCACCATCGATAGGCAAGGGCAGAGCCCCCCGTGATAGATGAAGTAAACAACACATCATCGCCCAGGCAGACGGTAGTATCGTCGGCCACAAAATTGGGCAAGGGGTGCAGCAGGTGCACTACAGTGAATGCTGTGTCGCGGCAACCGCTGCCTATGTTGTAAGTAGCTAATGCCACCACATAAGTATCCAGTGTAGGATAATCATGAACAGGATTATCGAGCGTAGAAGTCGTACCGTCACCAAAAATCCAAAGATGGGAATCCGCGCCCATGGAGCTGTCGAAAAACGCTATCCGGTTGGGTGGAGAGCATACGTGGTTATATTTTATTATCGCCTTCGGCGAGTCCACCAATATATAGTTCGTTCGCACCACAGGGGTTCCCGGGCAACCATTGTAGTATGGCGTGAGCGTAACAGAGAAAATGCCCGGAATAGCATAAGTATGCGAAACAAAGGGCGTAGGTGTTACCGCGCCGCCATCGCCAAACATCCATAGGTAATCTGTAACTGGCCCTGTAATTATGGTGGCTGTAAAATCGACAGGATCGTTATAGCATACGTGTAGAGGTGTGGCAGTAAATGTCACTACGGGTGGTGTGCCCACCGCTATTTTAGTAGTATCTGTAACGATGCACCCATTGGATGTGGTAGCGGTAACGGTGGCAATAAAAATGCCTGTTGCCGTATAGGTATGCGAGGGCGAACCACCGGAAACTGTGGGCGAACCGTCGCCAAAGTTCCATGTTATGGAAGTGAACGGCAGGTAGGGATATGGGTGATAGGCCGAGTCGGGCTGCAGGGTAAGGGTAGAAGTGGTAAAGTTGACCGTAAGCGGCTTGCAACCACTCATAGGGTTGGGGATGGCATAGAAATAAATATCGTAAAGCGTGTCTTTCTTTTCAAAGGTATCCACACATCCCATAGCGCTTGTCACAATCATCTTTATGGTTTTCACGCCATCGGTTGCGTAGGTATGTGTGCCGGGGGAACCGCCACCTGTCGCGCCACCCTCATACAACCACGTGATGGTGCTGCCTGCAGGTGCTGATGGTGTGTAGCTAATAGTAACCGGTGCCGGGCAAGGCTTATCAGGCGCAATAGTAAAATCGGCAACAGCATGTGGCAATACCGTTATGGTTTGTACATAATTGTCCGTACACGGGCCATTAGCAATAGCCAGTGTAACTGTATATGTGCCCGGGGCAGAATAGGCATGATGGCCGGTAAACGTAGTGTCAGCGCCGCCATCACCATAGTACCAGGTGCGCGCAGTATGCGCGGTGCTGGTATTGGTAAATGTAACCGTGCTGTTGAGGCAAGCAATAGCAGGAGCAGTAAATGCGGGAAAG
>JADMIO011594926.1_pt1 | contig 18084 bp, 19 predicted proteins | sample 8958161 | NCBI WGS metagenome assembly JADMIO01 (sample SAMN16585339, study PRJNA669376) | soil metagenome | isolation source: Crop rotation soil | place: USA: Cullars Rotation, Alabama | collected 2011 | reverse complement strand
TCAAGGACGGCCTGCCGGCGTCGGCCTGGTTCACCTTTCCGCTGCCGCGCTCCCGGATGTTGTTTCGCGCGCTTAGGCGCTTCTATCACAGCCGCCTCTTCCGCTTCGCGGAGGCAGAGAGAACGCTCGGCGAGGTGCGGCCCGCGCTGCTCGTCCTTGGACACGTGCAGAACTTCTTCACGCTCCCCTACGCGCTCGCCGCCATCAACCGAGGGATTCCGATACTCGGGGCGATCGGTAGCTGGGACCAGCCGACCACCAAGGGCCCGCTCAATCCCGGACTGGGTCGCATTCTTGCCCAGAGCCGCACGGTCGCCGACGAGCTTCAGCGCTATCACGGCGTTCCGCGCGAGAGCGTCGAGGTGATCGGCTGGACGCAGATGGACATCTACCGGCGGCCTGAAGCGGCGATGCCGCGCGACGCCGTGCTCGACGAGCTCGGCTTGCCGGGTAATTACCGCTATGTGCTGATGGGTGCTTACCCGGAGCGGCTGGGGCACCACGAGCCGGCGCTGTGCGCCGCGCTCGCGCGCGTTCTGGAAACGCAAGAGAAATGCGCGCTCGTCATCCGCTGCCATCCACTCGATACCAAGTGGAAGGAGCGGTTTTATCCGCTGCACCGTCCGCCCGCGACCATAGTGATCCCGCCCGAGATCGACAAGCTGGAGCGCATGGCCGATCAGATCCGGCATTCGGCGGTTGTCCTGTCGTCGGCCGGCACGATCCTGCTCGACGCCGTGGCGCTCGACACGCCGGCTGTCGCTATTGCCCTGGAGAACGAGCGCGAGCCCTACTACGACCGCGTGGCGCGGCGCTACGACATGGAGCACTGGGCTTCCGTCGTGCGCACCGGCGGGCTGCCGATCGGACGAAGCCTTGAGGAGATTTCCCCCATCATCGTCGCGACGCTCGCCGACCGGAACCGCGATGTCGAAGGGCGCCGGCGCCTGCGCGCAGAGCACCTCGATCCGCTCGATGGCCGCTCGGGCGAGCGGCTCGTGACGGCGATTGCCGAGACCCTGGCTGCGACCGTCGCAAGGCAGGCGGGCCGCCCGACATGAATATCGTAGGTATCATACCCGCCCGGGGCGGCTCGAAGGGTATCCCGCGCAAGAACATCGCCCCGCTCACCGGACGCCCACTCGTCGCCTGGACCATCGCCGCCGCCCTCGCAGCGCGCGGCCTTGAACGCGTCATCGTATCGACGGACGACGAAGAGATCGCTGACGTCGCGCGCGGGGAAGGGGCCGACGTTCCCTTCCTGCGCCCCGCCCCACTCGCCGGCGACGAGGCCGCCGCGCTGCCGGTCATCGTTCACGCCATCGAGTTCCTGAGCGCGCAGGGCAACCACGTTGACGCCGTCGTCTACCTGCAGCCGACCTCGCCGTTTCGCGGCACCGCCGCCATCGAGCGGGCGATCGCACTCCTCGAGGCAGGCGGCGTGGATACGGTCGTGAGCGTGATGCCTGTCCCGCACGCCATGACGCCCCACTCGCTCATGCGCCGCGAGGGCGAATATCTTGCATTCCTCGCGCCGCCGGAGGCGCGCGCATTCCGCCGGCAGGAGAAACCGCAGCTTTATGCGCGCAATGGACCCGCAATCCTCGCGCTGACGCGCGAGACGGCGACGTCGGGAGAACTCTACGGCGTGCGGATCAAGCCGGTCGAAATGAGCGCGCTCGAATCCTTCGACATCGACGAGCCCGTCGATTTCGCGATTGCAGAGGCGCTTGCCCCGCTGGTCGCGCGCGAGCGCAAGGCGGGGCGCCTCTGATGTGCGGTATTGCCGGAATTTGGCGGTTGGGCGGCGCGGCGGAGGAAAGCCTCGAGACGACGGTGCGCGCCATGACCGATGCGATCGCCCATCGCGGGCCCGACGGCGAAGGAAGGTGGGTGGACGGCGCCGCCGGCATCGCGCTCGGTCACCGCAGGCTCGCGATCATCGACCTGTCGCCCACCGGGCACCAGCCCATGGCGAGCGCCGACGGCCGCTTCGTCATCTCCTACAACGGCGAGATCTACAATTACCGGGAGCTTGCCACCGAACTCGCCATGAATTTTCGCGGGACCTCAGACACGGAGGTTCTCGTCGAGGCCATCGCGCGCTACGGGATCGACGGCGCCCTTCAGCGCGTTAACGGCATCTTCGCCTTCGCAGCGTTCGACCGCAGTACGCGCACCCTGCATCTCGCGCGCGATCGCCTCGGGGTGAAGCCGCTCTATTGGGTGCGACAGGGTAACGTCGTCGCCTGCGCATCGGAGCTGAAGGCGTTGTGTGCCGTCGGCGAATTGCGGTTCGTCCTCGACCGGGCGGCGGCGGCCGACTACTTCTGGCACGCCTACGTTCCCGCCCCGCGCACCATCTACAACGGCGTCGCAAAGCTCGCGCCGGGCGAGCGGCTCGAGGTCCGCGACGGAGAGACGAGGAGCTTCCGCTACTGGAACGTGGCAGATGTCGCGCTTGCAGGTCAATGCGAACAGGACCTACGGGCGCCAGCCGACATCGTCGATGCGGTTCACGCGCTGCTTACCGACGCAGTCAAGCGGCAGATGGTCTCTGACGTACCGATCGGCGCCTTCCTGTCGGGCGGCATCGATTCGTCGACCGTCGTTGCGCTGATGCGCCTCACAGGGCCGGTCAAGACATTCTCGATCGGCTTCAGCGAAAAGGCCTACAACGAGGCCGACGACGCGGCCGCGGTTGCGCGCCATCTGGGCACCGAGCACGTGGAGCACATATTCTCCCCCGCAGATGCCCGTGCGGTCATTCCTCTTCTGCCGGCCGTCTACGACGAGCCGTTCGCCGATTCCTCGCAGCTCCCGACCTACCTCGTCTCGCGACTAGCGCGCGAGCAGGTGACCGTGGCGCTGTCAGGCGATGGAGGCGATGAGGCGTTCGGTGGCTACACGCGCTATCAGGGCATCGATCGGGCCTGGAGGATCGCACGGCGCTTTCCGCGAGCCGTACGCCGTGGAGCTGCAAGCGCGATCAGCCTGCTGTCGAGCGAGACGTGGGACGCCGTCGGAGCGGCCCTTCCGTCGCCCTTGCGACCGGCTTTCTTCGGCGACAAAGTCATAAAGGCGGCGGGCCTCCTGGATGCTGACGACCCGATTGCCATGTACCAGCGTCTCATCGCGCAATGGGCCGAGCCCGGTCGCGCGATAGCGGTGGGGGAGGCCGAGGCGGTGGCTCAGAAGCACGCCGACGTGCGCGATCTCGATACCGCAAGCGCGTTACGGTTGCTCGATATGCTCGGCTATCTGCCCAACGACATCCTCACGAAGGTCGACCGCGCGTCGATGGCAGTGGGGCTTGAGGTTCGCGTTCCTATACTCGATCACCGCGTGATCGAGTACGCGTGGAGAATTCCGTCAAATGGGTTGATCGGCGGTGGGAAAGGCAAGCTGCCGCTCCGCGCCGTCCTCGAGAGGTATGTCCCCCGAGAATTGACAGAGCGTCCGAAGATGGGGTTCGGCGTGCCCATCGGCGAGTGGCTGCGTGGGCCGCTCCGCGAGTGGAGCGGCGATCTGTTGTCGTCCGATACACTGCGTACCGACGGTCTGCTCGACACTCGGATCGTGCGGGCGCGATTGGACGAGCACCTGTCCGGAAAACGGAACTGGCAGTACGCCCTGTGGACGGTATTGCAGTTTCAGGCTTGGCGCGCGGCCTACCCGGCCCCCCTCTGAAGTCCTTATGACGTGCTAGTCCGTGGCCGGGCGGCGCAGCGCGACGTCGTAGAGCGCGTTCTTCTGGTAGGCGAGCCATACGAAGCTCCAGCGGTGCGACGTGGCAAACTCAACCACGGCCCGGTGCACGCCATAGGTCCCGAGAGCCGGATCGATGTGGGCGAAATCATTGAACACTAAATAGCCACTGGGCTTAATTTTTGGGGCGGCCGCAAGCGCATCGTTCTTTACTCCCCTGTAGGAGTGATCCGCATCGATGTAGATCCAATCGAAATGAGAGTCGGGAAAGCGTTGCAGCTTTTCAACCGAGGCGCCGCGATGCGTGACGACATTTGGGTGTTGCAGGACGTCGGGATCGGTTCGGGAGAAATCTAGGTCGATAACGTGCAATTCAACAGGACTGCAGGCTGCCAGAATTCGTTTGGCGAAATTGCCACGGTCGGTACCAACTTCTGCGATGCGCCCGCCGTGCGGGAGCATTGCGATAAGGTCGGCACGTGAGGCGCAGACCCGGCAGTCGGCGAGCAACTCGGGCGGAATCTGCCCTGAAGATTGACCGGGACTGTATAAGTGTCGCATGAGCCTCAGGGTCCGACGGATCCCATCGGGCAACCATTTGCGGATGCGAAGGGATATGGTTTGAATTCTCTCTCGGATCACGTCGTACTTCCTTCGCTCGTTGGTCGCTCGCCGCACCTCGACCCGCTGCAAAATGCCGGGCGTAAGCGAGGGCTAGGGCCGACGCATCACGTTTCAAAGACTACATCGCGATAGAAAGCAATACTGCTCTCAGCTGTTGGTGCCCTGGCGTCTTGGCAAAACCCGCCGGAGGCTCCCCACTTGTTGCCGTCTTTGCGAATACCCACTACCTGGGCATGGAACGTCGCTAAGCTGCCGAGACACTGGCGCCCGCTTCTTCAAGTTGTCAAATGGGCGTTTGATCCAGGCGCAGTACTCGCTACGGGGGACCCCCTTTGGCGGCTTTAGCGCTTGGCAACAATTATGCGAGAAGAATGTCAACCTCGCTCGCCCAGTTCGAGTTCTGCACGCCTCCGTAATTCCAAATCTCGGTGCGCGAGTTGTTCGTGTGCAGCGGTTATTCGTCCATCCGGTCTGCGCCCGCAAATATCGCGGTAGTGGGTGTACCAATGCCTTACCGTGCGCGCCGTCAGATAGTGAGAGGCCGCGGGCAATCCCCACACTAAGCTTCGGCCGGTTTCGACGCCCCTCCATCGTCCACCGGAGACCAAGGGCGGCACCCAAGCGTCAACGCCACCCCCCAAAAGGAGCCAGTGTGGCCGCTGATAAAGCACCTCATTGGCGGCTGCGAAGGTCGCGAACACGACGCTTGTAAGGAATGCCAGAACGGACATCGGTACTGCTTCAGTCGCCTCGACAAACGAAATCAGCGTCACGCGCGTTAATGGTACCACCGACGATCCCAAACTCGGCGAGCAACCATAGCGGCGTCGAATGTATGACTTGCACAACTCAGTACTGCTGGCGCCAGCCTTCGGCAAATGTACCAAGCCCTGCGCCAAATAAAGGATGCGCTGTGAACAGCGACCAACGTCTGGCGATTGTTCCATCGCTCCCACTCCGGCGACGACGCCATCACGTGCAATGGCGACAGCGGGCCGTTCCGGGATTCGCTATGCCTGCGGTCGTGAAAAAATGTCTAGTCGTGGGACCATCTCGAGTGCGAAGCAAGAGCTACCGATAAGGACAACTGTGCCACCGCGCTCCTATGTAAAGGCAGAAGAATGAAGGTTGCGGTGAGAATTAGACAAATAGCTCCAAGAGCTGCACGCGAAGCAGACAAATACAGCGCTGTGACGGCTACTGCGGCGACCACCGACTGGTGGGATCGAACAACCACCAGTGCAGCGCAAGCAACCAGCGCCATCTGAAATGCAAAGGCGTTAGGGTTTGCTGCAACACCGCTCGCTCTCAGTGTCGTCAGATCCGCAATTCCTAGCCGATGCAGTACCGCTAGGACAATTTCGACGCTCCCACCGCGGCGCCAGCTGAGACAAACGTCAGTAACAAGATTCGCCGTCCTGCCTCTCCCACCTTGGGGACCAGAAGCGCCTCTGTCACCCCGTACGCTAGTAAGACAAACCATCCGACATACTTGCTAGTGAATGCCCATGCCGTCCAGCCGATCGAAACCCAGCCGACGGCAAGCGCCGCGGTCATGGCAACCGTCACGACCAGAATAAATCGGTCCGGTCATGATCGTCCCAACTTCGAAAGGGTGCTTGCTTGGACCATTCCGTTAGCAACGACTACGCTAGTGTCTTCCAGATTGCATTCCAACTGCGCAGGGAACGAAGCTCAACGTCAATTTGGCCGATCCGCTGGCCATCATCTCGGCTGCATTATTCGCGCTGGCGGCGATACGCACGCACCATACTTGCGACTTGCGCCCTCCTCTCGCTTTTGCGGATGCTGTTGCGAACTAGCGAAAGTGAGGAAAGCGCCACCAGCGCAGCTAGGGACATGACGCCCACCTGCAGCGCGACGACCAATGTTTTTCTCCGGCCGTCTGGGAGAGCCGCATGGTGTCAGGCTCTGGATTCTACACGAACAGGGTCAGCGCGTCGCACATTATCGCGCTCTTGCAGATCCAACGTTGAGGTCAGGTCGTCTCCCGGAGCATATGGCCCGAGGCGCGTATTGACCGCCACCAGATTGCCCGCGGGTTGCGCGAGAGTTGGACGGACGAGGATCTCCGCGTTTGCTCGATGAGCCTCATTGTGCGGCCCGTTGCGGGTGCATCCCTGCATGGTGCCGCCGACCGCCGCAACCCTCTCGCTTTTCCCGCCAGGATGGCGCGACGCCGTCATTCGCTCGTCGAGATGGCCTCGTCGTAGACCGCGAGCGTTTGCTGGATGACGGCATCCAGGGAGAACTCGCGCTCAACCCGTCGACGTCCCCCCGCGCCATAGCGCGCGCACAGGCCGGGCCTGGCAATTGCCTCGCGCAGCGCGGTTGCTAGAGCCTGAGCATTACGAGGCGGCACGAGCCATCCGTTCTCACCGGGCCGCACAATCTCCCGGCAACCGGGAACGTCAGTCGCCACGATAGCGCGCGCACTTGCGGCGGCCTCCAATAGTGATTTGGGCAGGCCTTCGCCGTAGAACGTCGGTAGGCAGATGATGGTGGCCTCGCTGAGCACTTTCGGCATGTCGCTGCGCCAGCCCCAGTATTCCACGTGACCAGTCTGCACAAACCTGTCGATCTCGTCACGCGAGGCGGCGGCCGGATTTGCGATATCGGGCTCACCCACGAGCGCGAAGCGCGCCGCGACCCCCTCCTCTCGAAGGATCGACGCCGCCTGCATGAACTCACGAACTCCCTTGGCCACGAGAAGTCGTGCCGGCAGTACGACGAGGGGATCGCCAGGCGGCGGAGGATCGGTCGAGTACAGACGGGGATCGACGCCAGAACCCCTTATTAGTCGAATCGACGCCGGCGACGTGAGGCGTTTTTCGGCAAGGAGCGCCGCATCGTCTGCATTCTGGACGATGGTGCGCGTATTCGACCGGGACAGCGCGAAGCGTAGCGCGGTGGATACCGCGGGTCGCAGGAGTCGGGCTTTCATACTGTCCGAACTGAAGACCCACCCCAGCCCCATAAGTGCGTTGATTACGCCTTTGGTGCCGACATAGCGGGCGGCGAATGAGCCATACAGGACCGGTTTAACGGCCACGTTGTGCACGAGGTCCGGCGCGATGCCTCCATAGACAGACAGCAGCGCACCGATCGTCCGCAGTTCGCGCAGGGGGCCCATACCCGAGCGGTCGAATGCGATCGGAATGAGGTCGAGACCCGCATCCCGAATCTTCTCAGCGTCGTCCTGCACGCGCGTTACGACCGTGACTTCAAAGCCTGCCTCGCGAGCGGCGAGGGCCAATGCGATCCGGTGGGAAACGAAATACCAGTCCTCGGACACCAGATAGAGTAGCCTCGGGCGTTTGCTCACTCGCGGTCGCTCCATAGGCTAAAAGCTGCACCGTATGCACGGTGTTGGTGTAGGTTCGCTCTCACCAGAGTCTCCCACATGAGCCAACCGCCACCAACATGCAAACCCGGGCACGGGTACATCGGCCGCAGATAAGCGAGCTGAACGGGCTGATTGGTGTAGTCACCGAAGCCAATAAGGGAGCCGGTCACCTCGGCGAATCAAAAATATACTTCTTAGAGGTCAAGGTGTCCGCCGTTGGCAGGAACATTTGCGGGTCCTGCAAATCAGCGGATAAATGGTAGTCCGCGTATCTCTTCGAAGGTTCCACTAGCACCAAACACGAGCAAGTGATGCAGGTTGAAAGGTCATGGGAGGGCCTCAACCCCAGAATAGGCTGGCGTCAATTGAAAACAGAAGTAGCTCCGATCGGATATCGCTGGGTTCAGAGCCCATTTGTGGCGGTCTCCGTCGTCTACGATGTTACACCTGCGCGACCACGCCCGGCTTGATGGGGGTCGACAGGTTTTTCGCCATCTTGCTAGCGAACGCGGCGAATTTCCGCTGCGAAACTTCGCGGTGCGAGGCGAGCCGCCGCGATCTGTCTCGCCCTCTGTGGCTACAAGCGATGTTCCGTCAGCAGGGGCCACTCGTCAGCATGCCCTGACAGACCGTCGTTCCGACGCTCGTACAATCGAAGGAAGCAGCGAGGGCGGGACAAAGCTGAAAGTGGAGCGCACCGGAGTTCTTCCGCTGTCCGCTGTAAGCCCGCGCCCGATGGCGCCGTTCGCGGCGGCAACAGGCCGCACGGGTCGCGAAGCAAGTTTGCCTTACGCCCTTGAAAATGTGCATTTTCCACGTCATCAACGGGAGATGGTTGACTTGGCACCCGCGTACCATGACCTATCTCTCGCAACGCTCCGGGAGGAGCTGCAGACCTACATACGCAATACTCAGCTCTCGTTCGTCGTTGATCGTGGTCAGCACTATCTAATTGTCCCAGGCCACGTGCCTTTCGCATGGAATCCCATTCCCGTTCGCGCTACAGGCTCGGTATTCCATGAAGAGGCCACGACGCTTACCCTCAGCTATCTTTTAAAGACACTGCGACCCCAACACTTTTTCGATATCGGCGCTGCATCAGGCTACTTTTCGCGTATTGCAGCCTCGTACGGCCCTGCTCCTCCCCAGGTCGATGCATTCGAAATGCGCCCTTCGGAAGCCGCGGAAATGAGACGGATGCTCGCAAGTGACCAGTTCGCGCCCCGGATAACCCTGCATGTCGGTGCAGTGAGCGATGGGGACCATGATGGCGCGCTCGTTTGGCTCGCCCGTAGCTTGCTTTTTGAAGCGCCCCCGCGCCGGCAAGAGTACCAAGAAGCCTGGTGGCGACGACTGAAATTCTGGTTACGGCGCGATGGAACACGGGGACTAGCGGCTGTAACGACCAAACTCATCAGCATCGACGGGTTCGTGAAAAAAACGGGGAAGGTGCCGGATATTATCAAAGTTGATGTCGAGGGATATGAGGGCCGAGTGCTCCAAGGCTGCACCGAAACCCTGCGTAACTCGCGACCCTATGTCCTTCTCGAGCTGCACGCAGACTCCAAGCAGCGGTTAGGAACTCGTCACAACATCGCACAGCTCTTTTTCGAGCGGGGCTACGATGCTCTTTTTTTTACAGACCATCAGAGAAGTAGAGACTGCGAAGTCCTGATCGTCAAGCAGGGCGATAAATTTTTCGGCCGTCAGGAAACGGACATGGTGCTCTTCGTTCCGCGGTGAAGGCCTGTTTTCATCTACCGGAGGGATCCGTGACCAGGCGCCGAGCTCAGCGCATGCAAACATCTTTGTAGGAAACATCGCGACGAGCCCGCCAAACATTGGGTAGCTTTGGCTGGCAATTATGGAGACAGCGACCAAACGATGATGTTTCCGTATGTCATTTGGCTCCCGGCTCGACGCGTGTTGACTGGATGTCAGCCGCGGATCTCTCGTGCCTACGGTCCTCGCTGCACTTTCCAATTCGACCCCAACGATGGCCTGACCGACGCGCCGAAAACGACGGTCTGAATCTGCCGTTATGCCGGCGCTGGGACCCGTCGTCGATAGCTCAGTTGATTGCCAACGGCGCGCCCTTCAACATTTTGGCGGCGGCGCTGCTTATCGTTGAAACCGAGCATCGCGGCTGTTGTGCCGGAAATCGAACTCCGCCAGAGAGCGGTGAGGTGCTCGCGAGTGCTGGTAGGTGCCGCGCATGGTGAAGGACCCCGTCTCATTCAGCTTGCGTTCAGAATTCTTCCGTTTTTATCTCAAGTAAAGGCTTTGGAAAGAGAGATGTCACGCTTTTGCTTGGAAACCTGCTGGGCAACGGCTGCGCTTCTGGCGGCCAGCTCCAGCGCGCAAGCCGGTGAACCCTTCTATCGGAGCGGCCAGCTCTGCCAGCGTGCGAGTTCCGGATACGTCGTCTGTCGTGATCCGGATGACTACTGGAGCGAGGGCTACGTTATCAGCCGGGAACGTGGGTCGGGAGGCAGATCGGGACGCGTTTTCTATCGCGATGGCTACAAGTGTCAGCGCGCCAGTTCGGGCCATGTTGTGTGCCGCGATCCGCGCGACCGTTGGAGTGAGGGGTTTGTTGTGCGGTGATAGAGACTACGCAGTTTTTAGACTCGTGCTGTTGCCAGTAGCCCGTAGACGCCTTGCGCCCGAGCGCATTCTTCGGACCCGCTCGACCTCTCGCGGTTCGATGAGCGGCGATTGTCCTCGCGCGGCTCAGCCTCTTGCGCAAACGGAGCATCGCCACTGAGGTGTGTTGGTGATGCGCAGCATCCGGCAGCCTTCTCAGGTGGGCGAAAATGCTGCGACGTGCGGCGCGAGCCGCAGGTTCGGTAGCGGCCACGAGCGGATGCCGGTGCTGAGGCGGATGCCGTCGACTTCGAGACGTGGCTGTCGGGTCGACGGAGGAAGCGTTCAGCCTGTACGTAGCTATACGGCAGAGAGATGCGCATAGTCTAAGCGGGTTCAGACAGAGAGTACCTACTCGGTGCTTCACCCGTCTAAATTCTTTATGCATGCATTGGAACATGGGCACGCATTCCGCTGGCAGCTGCTGCCTAGGGCCTTTCTACGGGACGCCTGCGCATCAGTGACGCATTTGCTCATAACCTTCAACATCGATCCATGATATCGGGCTGTCGGCGGGAGCGCTTCGTAAAGCCATCGATGCTGTGACAACTGTCGAAAGCCGCCGGGTTCGATCGTTGCGAAGCCAAAACTTCGCTCGCCGCCAAGAAGCTTCCTCGTCTTGTTCGCGTCAGGGGCATCTTCATCTATCGGAACGGGCAGCTCTGACAGCGCTCCAGTTCCGGATTGCGGATCATGGGCCAGTTCCGGCATCGGTCGACACGCAGCAGGGAAGCGCCGCGACGCTCGCGGACCATTGTGTCGTCAATCATTAAAGCGATCTTTTCTTCATAGGAATGAGCTGTGCGGCCGCTCGATAAGCCACCACGCGACCGATGAGGCCCCGGCGAGGACGTCCAGGCGCTCAGTCAGCCGCGGATTGTGGCGCTTCGCTCGGAATGCTTGGTAGCTGTATTGACACAAACGTAGGGGGGAAGCCGTATTTTTTGCGCCATACGCCCGTCGCCAGGCGGGCGACAATCTCACCCATCACCGCGCCTGCCATGCTGACGACCGCTGTCACCACCTCGGGGCTACGACCGGGCGAATACATTTGCCCCGCCTCGAGCACACCGGCGACGAGGGCGTAAAAGAGGGCGACGTGTACGAAGCGGTAGCGTGGAACCGCCATCGCCAGAAGCAAGCCGCTGGCCATGTAGGCGAGGAAGTGTTCCTGCGAGTGCGTAAGGACCCCGGTCCGCACCATATCCTCGGCGGGCAACCAAGAAAGGATCGGAAGCGCGACGAGAGATGCGCACGCAGCACAGCGGAGCAGGAATGGATGCATGGGGTACCCGGGTACACTCAGACGAAGGCCAATAGTGGAGCGGCTCCAGCTTATGCAAGTTAGGGGCAAATTTTAGATAAGCGGATTGTTGCGCCTTTGGCTGGTCCATCGGCCGCTTCATGGCAGATAGGCAAGGATTGAGCCATACGGCAAGTCATCATTTCGTGGGGGCGCATCTTCTTTCTTTCACTAATTCCCTGCACCTGCCACCGATCGCCTAGGGAAGAGTTCCCGAAAAACCCCACGCGCGGCTGGGCGCTCCGGCCCCCGCGGTAATCAAAAAAACGAAACGATGACCGGTGTCGCGTGGCGCTGGTTGCCTGCTCACTCGTCAAAGCTGGAGAGGGATTGGACTTTTCGAACTGTGCCGTTGCCGAGCTCCGCATAGGCAAGAACAAGTTGGGAGGTGATTTCGGCCGGCTCGGCGCTCTCGACCTCAGGGAAAATTCTGCCGAGGTAGTGCTTTGCCGTCGCGGCGTCGGGGGCCCCTACGAAGTAGCGACAGGAGGCCTCGCGGAATTCCCAGCCTTTCACCATGCGTCGTCATCCCCCTAGTTCGGGACGAGAATAGCGCCCGTCGGGAGGGAGGAGAACGCGTCCCGTGCGGGTTTGGCGGGGCATAGTGGCGGTAAGGTTACACTAGCCGGCCCCAACCGTTGTTCAATCTGCCGCCCCTAACAGTTCGGCGACGAAATCCCCGATCGCGAGGGACGACGTGAGGCCTGGGCTTTCCATCCCGTAAAGGGCGACCAGGCGATCGACTCCGTGGTCGCGCGGACCATGAATGGCGAAATCGGCGATCGGCTCGCCTGCGCGGTAGATCTTCGGCCGCACGCCGACGCTGTCGGGGTGCAGCGCGCCGGCAGAGAGTCCCGGCCAATAGCGGCGGATCTCCCTCTCGAAAGTTGCGAGGCGGCTGCCGTTGGCATCATCGAAGCTGTAGTCGACGCTGTCCCTCCACTCGATGTCGGGACCGAAGCGTGCGCGTCCGGCGACATCCAGGGTGACATGCACGCCGAGCCAGGCACCCGTCGGCATCGGATAGATGAGGTGGCTGAAGGGGGCCTTGCCGGCCAGCGCAAAATAGTGCCCGCGCGCGGGATACGTATCAGGCACCGCGTAGCCGGCGCGATAGCTCAACATGCGGCCAACGACGGTCGCGCCAAGCCCGGCGGTAAGCACCAGATTGCGCGCGGTGATCGAGCCCTCTTCGCCGCCGCTCTGCGTTCGCAGCGTGAAAAAGTCGGCGCCTGCCGTCATGCCTGTCACCGCCGTATTGAGCACGACGCTGCCGCCCTGGGCGACCAAGTGGCCATCGAGCGCCTGCATGAGTCCGTGGCTGTCGATGACGCCGGTGGACGGCGATAGGTAGGCCGCGACGCAGGCGACCTCCGGCTCCAACGCACGTGCTGCAGCTGCGGTGAGGCGCTGCAAGTCGCCGACACCGTTCTTTGTGGCGTTATCGGCGATCGCCTCTAGCGCGGGAACCTCGGCCTCCTGCGTGGCGACAAGCAGCTTGCCATAGCGCTGGTGCGCTACGTCGTTTTCCGCGCAGAACCGATAGAGCTTCTCCTTGCCGGCAACGCACAACCGCGCGCGCAAGCTGCCCGGAGCGTAGTAGATGCCGGCGTGGATCACTTCGGAATTGCGCGAGCTCGTCTCGGTGCCGAGGCGGCCGTGCCGCTCGATGAGCAGCACTTCTTGGCCGGCGAGCGTCAGCGCCCGCGCAATAGCCAGCCCGACGACGCCCCCGCCGACGACAACCGTCTCGATGTCCGCGGCCAACATCAGCCCCTGCACCAACGCGCCTGGCGACGCGCTTGTCGTACCAGCGGGCTCACGCTAGATCAACGCCTGGGCTTCTCCGCGCAAGCGCCGTCATCGCAGAGGCTGCGCTGGTGGGTATCGAGAGGAAGTTCGAATTTGTAAATTGGAGCGGGCGAACGGATTTGAACCGTCGACCCTCACGTTGGCAACGTGATGCTCTACCCCTGAGCTACGCCCGCATCCATTAGGGTATTAGCGCCGCGATGCGCGGCGGACCCGCCTTATGGCGCAACTGCGCGGCCTTTGCAAGCGCTCGAGAGAGCGCTGCCGTCGGCTCACTTACGACGCCGCTTTTTCAGCCTTTTTCGCCGGTCCCGGCCTTGAAGTAGCTCTTCAGACTGCACTGCGAGTAGCCGCCCTCGTTGAACAGCCGCTTGACCTCTTTCAGCGCGATTTCTCGGGTCGAGCCGACGGCGGCGGCGCAGCCGGTCTTGGGGTCGGTACAGCACATGACGGCAAACACATGGTCCATGCCGTTGGTGCTGGCCGGGCTATCCGCGCAGGTCGAGGAGACCTGCTTGCAAGCAAGTACGGCGAGCTTCTTCGCCTGGTCCTTGCTGGTTGCCCAGACGACCGTCGACGAGTTCTCGAGGTTCGGGGCGATGGCGGCCCACCGATCCTGGGCTGCCGCTTCCCGCGACATGGTTGTGATCATCAGCAATGCCAGGGCGACAAACGTCAGCGGGGCGAAGGCTCTCGTGAGCATCGGATCTCCTGCGGTCGGGCTCGTTCGATGCTACCCTTGGCCCCCGCCGCCAGCAAGCGGGGGCAGCGGGAATGCGCGGGAGGATTGCCGATTGGCGACAGCCGGCTGATCGCTTAAGTAGGTCGCCAGCCCCGTTCCCCTCCATTCGTCACAAATGCCAGCATCGCGCCAAGACCTCTTCGAACGGCTCGCCGACCTCGGCATGGAAACCACCACGCTGGAGCATCCGCCGGTGTTTACGGTGGCGGAGCGCCGAGCTCGAACACCAACTCCCGGGGGCACACACGAAGAATCTGTTCCTCAAGGACGAGGACGGCTTGCTGTTCCTCGTCGTCGCCAAGTCATCGACGCGGGTCGACCTCAAAGGGCTGGCTCGCACGCTTGGCGCGGGACGGTTCAGCTTCGGCAAGCCCGAGCTGTTGCTCGAGGCGCTCGGCGTGCCGCCGGGATCGGTGACGGCGTTCGCGGTCATCAACGACACGGCGCAGCGGGTGCATCTCGTCATCGACGCGGACCTGATGCAGCACGAAACGATCAATTGTCATCCGCTCGAGAACACGGCCACAACCAGCATCAGGCGCGGCGACTTGCTGCGCTTTGTCCGCGCCTGCGGTCACGAGCCGAGAGTGGAGGAACTGGAGTAAGGGCCGAACATCATTCTGACTGCGGAAACGCCCCCGAGGTGTCACCGGAGTGGCTTACGCAGGCGGACCCCTGGACCATGGGCTTCGTCCTGATCAATGAACATTATGCCTGCCGCTTCCAAGGCTTTCTCGAGCTTCCAGATTGTCTTGGCCGATCCCCGAACTTCGCTGCCGCCCGCCTCCGTTCTCTGCAGCGTGGCGAGCCCGATCGACGCGCGCTTCGCCAACTCCGTCTGGCTCAGACCCAGTAGACTTCGAGCGGCGAGGATCTGCACTGGGCGGATCATCGAACACGATCACAATGGCAGAAACCATTGACCGCTGCCTCGATAGTGATGTAATATGTATCAGTATCGAGTATGGAGCATCGATTATGATGAGAGATGCATCTCTTGAACCAAAACTTGCTGCCCAGCTCTCCTGCCATAAAGGGTTGCGTTGCCGCCTCCTGGGCGAGATTCCCGACCTCGACACTGAGACCCTCGCCGACACCCTTGAGGGACTCACCGATCTCAGGGAGATGCTAGCCGAGCTTATTCGCTCAGCACTAGAGGACGAGGCCCTGGCCGCCGGCCTCTCCACACGTCTTTCCCACATGAAGGCGCGGCTCGAGCGCATCGAAACGCGGGCCAAGCGCAAGCGCCAGCTGGCGCTCAAGACAATGACTGAGGCCGACATCGCCCACCTCGAGCAGCCCGACTTTACGGCCTCACTGCGTCAAGCGGCTCCGGCCCTTGAGGTGGTGGCCGAAGACAAGATCCCCGCCGTCTACTGGAAGCCACAGCCGTTCAAGCTTGATCGTCAAGGTCTGCTGCAAGCGCTTAAGTCGGGTACCGCCATCGACGGTGTGGGATGGGCACCACCGCACCAGTTACTCAGCGTGAGGACCAAGTGATGGCATTCACCGATGCACAGCGCCAAGCGCTGCAAGCCAAATTGCGTTATCGCCACGTCAAAATGCGCTCGAGCAACGGCGCCCAGTTGGCCTACGTCGAGGGGTGGCACGCCATTGCCGAGGCCAATCGCATCTTCGGCTATGAGAGCTGGGACCGGCAGACATTAGCCCCGCGCTGCGTCTGGCAGGAAAAGCAGCGCGGCGAGACCGCCTGTATCTACTCGACCAAGGTGCGCATCACGGTGCGCGCCGGCGAGGTCGATATCGTTCGCGAGGGCATCGGCACCGGGATCGGTCGATCGACTTCCGCCGAGACCGCGCATGACGTTGCCCTGAAGGCCGCTGAGACGGATGCCACCAAGCGCGCCCTCGCCACCTTTGGCAACCCTTTCGGCCTTGCCCTCTACGACAAAGACAAGCGCGGCGTCACCAGGCAGCAGCGGCGGGGCCGACCCAAGAAGACCCCACGCCTTCTCCCCCCGCCCATTCGCCTCATGCTGCATCACGTGGATGGCGCAACGCACAGCTACGCCAGCGCCGCCGAATTCGTCACAGCCGCTCAGCACTGCGTGCGCGACTTACCCACCCGCGCCGCCGTGTACGCCTTCTGGGAAGCCAATCTGGAAGGCCTCTCCGCAGCCGCGCGCGCCGGGTTGGTCGATGGCGAAGATCCCGCGCGCGCCATTGGTGCGGCGTTGAAGGCGCGCCTGCACGCCTTGGCTGGGTCCAACTCAACGAGCGGCCTTCCTGCCGCTGAGGCTCGCGAAACCCTCACTGTCGGCTCGTCCCTTGGGCCCGCAACATCCAACGAGGCGCAGCCTACTACCACCCAAGATGAAGGCGAATTGCTTATCCCGAAAGACAAGCGCATTCGCGACAAGGCGCACCTCTCATTCGTTGCCAGCCAGCCCTGCCTGGTGTCCGGGCGACGACCAGCGCAAGCGCATCACATCCGCTTTGCCCAGCCGCGTGGCCTCGGGCTCAAGGTGTCCGACGAGTTCACCGTGCCGTTGTGCAACGGGCACCACGATTCCTTGCATCAGACAGGCGATGAGCGCGCCTGGTGGGCTCGCCATGGCATTCTCGATCCGCTCATGCTTGCGAACAGACTTTGGGCCGTCTCGCATCAGGGGCACGGTCGGTCACCGCAACCCTCCGCCGAGGCATTCGACGACAAATTTGAGGATGTTTCTCGGCGGCAGGCGCAACCGCGAGGGCAGCCGAACGGCGGCTCTTAGCGCGACCCGGAGTGCGCATTCCTGCGTATTTCCGGCTTTAGACAGTGCATTTAACGGGCCTTCTTGAAGGGGCCACTTCTATCATCGCGTCCCGCCCAGCTTATTGATTTCTGGTCGTAAAACGCCTAATTGTTCGCCGATGGCCGTCGATTTGGAAAAAGAACTTAGAGACCTGAAGCGTCGCGTCGATTTCGCCGAGACGCGACTCTCGCAGCTCGAAGGACAGTTTGGCTTCATCTCTGGTCAACTGCGGGACATCCAACTCTACATGCATGCACGGTTCGATGACCTCGATGGGAAATTTGACAGGGTAGCAGGCAAGGTCGATGATTTGCGACATGACCTTCCGCAAATCGTCGCGAGCGCCGTCACTGACGTGATGCGGCCGCGTTGACATCGATTGCACCGTGGTTGCCGGCCACCGGTATTGGCTTTGAATGCCTGCCATCACCAGCTAACCACATTCGCTTCGCTTTGCCCTCGGGCTCGAGGTGTCCGAAGAGTTCACCGTGCCGTTGTGCAACGGGCACCAATCCCATGCACCAGACGGGCGATGAGCGCGCCTGGTGGGCTCGCCATGGCATTCTCGATTCGCTCATGCTCGCGAACAGACTTTGGGCCGTCACGCATCAGCGGCGCGGACGGTTTCCGCAGTCGCGACCCTGGGCCGAGGGTTTCGACGACGAGTTTGAGGACGTTTCTCGGCGGCCGACCACGCAGCCAAAGCAGCAGCCGAACGGCGGCTCTTAGCCCCCTCTGACCGCGCGTTGAAATAGAGTGTAAACCTGACCGCTCAGGCACTTGCTGGGGCCGCAACGGTGTCCTCAATCACACATGCTCGCCTATCACCTCTGGCCTGTCTTGCATCAGGGGCGGGGCGGGTCTGTTGTCCAACGGGTACCACAAGGAAAGCTCAGTGTGCGCAGCCGTCTTCGCGGGCGTCCAGGAAGAAGGTGCAAATACGCGCAGTGAACGCAACCGTCTCCCGTCGTGAGTGATGACCAAAACATCTCGACGTCGTCCATAAGACCATCTTCAAAATAGTCCAAAAACATCCAGGCCCCCTCCGGCGCTCTGATGTGGATAGGTTTTCCAGCACAGTGGGATCCGAAGCTTGGAATTCACGTGACTTGAAGTCGCGGCC
>JADMIO011429299.1_pt1 | contig 18084 bp, 19 predicted proteins | sample 8958161 | NCBI WGS metagenome assembly JADMIO01 (sample SAMN16585339, study PRJNA669376) | soil metagenome | isolation source: Crop rotation soil | place: USA: Cullars Rotation, Alabama | collected 2011 | reverse complement strand
GCGACAACTTGTCCACGTGGAATTCTAAGCTTAGGATCCCAATGTGCTGGAAAGATCGCGGTGCGCGGCTTCGGCGGGCGCGCGCAGTTCGGCGTGCGCGGCGTGAAGCTGATCGTCGACGGCATCCCCGCGACGCTGCCCGACGGGCAGAGCAACCTCGACGTGATCGACCTGCCGTCGCTCGGCCGCGTCGAGGTGCTGCGCGGCGCGGGCTCGGCGCTCTGGGGCAACGCGTCCGGCGGCGTGCTGTCGTTCAGCACGCTCGCGCCGCCGGCGACGCCGATCGCGCCGGAGCTGCGCGTGACCGGCGGCAGCCACGGCCTGCGCACCGCCGACGCCCGCGTGGCGGGCACGCTCGGACGCGCCGGCTACCTGGTCAGCGGGAGCGGCCTCGAGTGGGACGGCTTCCGCACGCTGTCCACCGATTCCACGCACACGTACGGCGCGGCGCACCGGAAGGCGCTGAATGCGCGGGTGATCGTGCCGGCCGGCGCGGGCACGCTGCGCGTGACCGGTCTCGCGATGGATCAGTTCGGCGAGAGCCCCGGCTCGCTGCCGCAGGACCTTTTCGCCGCGGGCTCGAGCGAGGCCTGGCCGAACGACGTGCGCCAGCACTCGAGCAAGGAGAACAGCCAGGAGCAGCTCGGTGCCGATTGGTCCGGTCCGGTCGGCGGCCTGGACGGCGACGCGACCGCGTGGGCGCTGCACCGCCACACCGACAACCCGATCGCGACGTCGATCATCGAGCTCGCCAGGAACGGCGGCGGCGCGCGCGCGGTGGTGCGCGGCGGGCGTGGCGGCTGGTCGTGGGACGCGGGCGGCTCGCTCGAGGCGCAGCTCGACTCGCGCCAGAACTACGCGAACAACCAGGGCCAGCGCGGCGCGCTCACGCTCGACCAGGACGAGTCGGTGCTCGCGGGCGGGCTGTTCGCGCAGGCGCGGCTGCGCCCCTTCGACCGCGCCGAGCTGCTCGGCGCGGTACGCTGGGACCGCTTCCGCTTCCACGCGCAGGACCGCTTCATCACGGCGGCCGACCCCGACGACTCGGGCACGCGGCTCATGGGCGCGCTCGATCCGTCGGCGGCGTTCTCCTGGGAGGCGCTCGCCTCGACGGCGACGGAGCCGTGGTCCGCGGTGCTGTTCGGCAGCGTCTCGACGTCGCTCGACACGCCGACCACGACCGAGCTGGCCAACCGGCCGAGCGGCTCCGGCGGCTTCAACCCGGAGCTCGAGCCGACGCGCGGCGTTTCGATCGAGGGCGGCGTGCGCGGCGGGCGGGGCCCGCGCGTGCGCTGGGAGCTGGTCGGCTTCGCCGGCTGGCTGCGCAACGAGCTCGTCCCGTTCGAGGTCCCGCAGGCGCCCGGCCGGACGTTCTACCGCAACGCGGGGTCGTCGCGGCACTCCGGGCTCGAGGCGGCGCTCGACGTGCAGCCGGTCGACGGCGTGCGCCTGCGCGTCGCGCACAGCCGCACCGACGCGCGCTTCCGCGACTACGTCGTGCGCGGCGCGGACCTGAGCGGCAACCGCGTGCCGGGCATCTCGCCGGTGCGCTGGGAGGGCGTGCTGACCCTCTCGCGCGGCCCCGCCTTCGTCGAGCTGTCGGGCGAGCGCATGGACCCGGTGCCCGCCGACGACGCCAACAGCGCGGCGACGCCGCGGCACGACGTCTTCGACCTGCGCGCCGGGCTGGACGAGCTTCGGGTCGGCGGGCTGCGCGTCTCGCCGTTCGCCGCGCTCACCAATCTCACCGATCGGCGCTACGCGTCGTCGGTGGTGGTGAACGCGACCGGCTCGCGGTTCTTCGAGCCCGGGCCGCCGCGGTCGGTGCAGCTCGGGCTGGCGACGGGGTGGCGGTGAGCGGGGGCGAAGCCATGTCCCTCCGCATCCGCCTTCCCTCCTGCGAGCTGCGCCCCTGGCAGGCGGCCGACGCGGCGTCCCTCCAGCTGCACGCGAACAACGCGCGCGTCGCGGGGACGCTGAACGACCGCTTCCCGCATCCCTACACGGCGGCCGACGCGGACGCGTGGATCGCTTTGAACGAGGGCCGCGAGCCCCCGACCAACCTCGCGATCGTGGTGGACGGCGGCGCGGTCGGCGGGATCGGCATCGAGCTCGGCGCCGACGTGAACCGCCGCTCGGCGGAGATCGGCTACTGGCTCGGAGAGACCTGGTGGGGCCGCGGCATCGCGACCGACGCGCTGCGCGCGATGACGCAGTACGCGCTCGCGACGTTCGACCTCTGCCGCCTGGCCGCCCGCGTGTTCGACGGCAACGCCGCGTCCGCGCGCGTGCTCGAGAAGGCGGGCTACCAGCTGGAGGGGCAGCTGCGGCGGAGCATCTTCAAGCACGGCCGCATGCTCGACGAGCGGCTGTACGCGTTCGTGGTGGAGCGCTGAAGCACCCCGCTCCGCACCTGGATCAGAACGACGCGCCCGCCGCCACGCTCACGCCGAACGAGGGGCTCGCCTGCGCGAGCCCGCGCACGAGCGTGACGCGCAGCCGCCGCCGATCGCCGAGCTCGGTGATCAGCCGCAGCTCGGACAGATCCTCGAGCCCGCGCAGCTCCGCGGCCCGCCGCGTGTCGTGCTGGCCGACCGTCTCGAGCCACGCGCGCCCGCGCCGTGCCCGCCAGCCCGCGCGCGCCGAGTACATCAGGTCGTCCACCTGCTCGGGCTTGTCGAGCCGGGTGGAGAGGATCGCGACGCCCGCCTCAGCCGCCAGCTCGAGCCGCCCGCGCGGCCGCAGCCACCGACCCCCGACCGTGCCGTAGAAGTCGGTCTGGTCGAGGCCGAGCCCCTGCGTGTTGTCGGTGGTCGGCAGGATCGTGCCGAAGCGCAGCACCGCGTCGAGCGGGGACGCGTCGGGCGTGACGCGCACGATCGTGCCGAGCCGATGCCCGCCCGTGTCCGCGCGCCGCCGGCCGTCCATGGGGAATGCGTGCGCGATCGGCGCCGCGTACGTCGAATCGTCGGTGAAGACGCGCCACGCCGTGCCGCCCAGCTCGAGCACGACGCGGTCGAGCGACCAGGCCGCGGTCACGTCGCCCACCTCGAGGAGCGAGCCGCGCGTGCCCGCGACCGTCGCGCGCGCGCCCGCGTACCAACCCACGCCCACACGCACGCTCGCACCGGCCGCGCCCACCGCCTCCCACGGAATGCCGTCGATCGGACGGAGCGCCACCTGCGCCGCGCCGCGCGAGGGACCGGCGAGCAGTGCCGCGGCCGCCGCACAGCCGAGGAGCGCCCGCCTCATTCCGGCTCGGGCAGCGGACGCTCCGCGATGACGTACTCCTCGACCGGCGTGCCGCCGAGGACGTGTTCCTGCAGGATGCGCTCGAGCACGGGCGGATCGCAGGCGCGGTACCAGACGCCGTCCGGATAGACGACCGCGATCGGACCCTCCATGCACACCCTGAGGCAGTTCGCTTTGGTCCGGTAGACGCCGCCCTCGCCGTCCAGCTCGAGCTCGCGCAGGCGCCGCTTCAGGTAGTCCCACGCCTCGAGCGACTGCTCGCGCTCGGAGCACTTGGGCTTGGTCTGGTCGCAGCACAGGAAGATGTGCCGGCGGATCCGCGGGATGCCCAGCGACTCGACCTTTTCGGCGAGCTCCTCGAGGTCGGGCTCGCGCTCCTTGTGCTTCTTGCTCATGCGTGGAGTGTGGCTCGCCCGCCCGCCCGCGTCTATACTCGCCGACCATGCCCCGCCGCCCGCGGCCTCGTCTGCCGCTCTCCGTCGCGCTGTCCGTCGCGTTGTCCGTCGCGCTCGCCGCCGCGCTCTGCTGCGCGAGCCCCTGCGCCGCGCAGAGGGTGCGCGTGGGCGTCGTGTTCGGCGGACTCGGCTTCATCGGCGGGGTGGTCGACGAGACGTGGGGCAACCACGGCGCGGAGCTGGTGGTCAGCACGTTCAGCTTCCACGACATCAGCGTCTCGGCCGCGGCCAAGGAAACCGTTGGCGCGTCCTGGCTCAGGCCCGCGGTGGGCGCCGGCTTCACCGTGACCCACTCCGGGGGACCGGACGGGAGCGGCACCGCGCTGCTGGCGCGCTTCCCGATCGGCGCGGATTGGCGGGTCGCCGGCGGGCACTACGTCACGGCCGAGATCAACGTGCTGCGCGGGCTCGCGATCCACCGGCCGGATCCGGACGACGACGCGCCCTTCGCGCAGCGCCTCATCCCGTTCCCCAGCCTCTCCTACCGGATCGCGCCCGGGCAGCTCTGACCTCACGAGGAGAACGTCCATGCTCAACCGTCGCGAAGCGCTGATCGCCCTGCCCGCCCTGCTCGACCTCGTCGCGCGCGCCCAGCCGGCCGGCGCCGAGCTCGCGGCGCCGCAAACCGCGGTGTTCAAGCACGATCTCCCGAGCGTCGCCCTGGAGGGTTGGGAGGTCACGGTCAGCCACGTCGACTACGCACCCGGGCGAGTGGGCGCTCCGCACAAGCACGCCGGCTTCGTGCTCGCCTACGTGCTCATGGGGAACGTGGTCGCCAAGGTGTCCGGTCAGGGCGAGGAGCGGACGTACGGCGTCGGAGAGATGTTCTACGAGCAGCCCGGCGCGACCCACGAGGTGTCGAGAAACGCGAGCCAGACCGAGCCCGCGCGGCTGCTCGCGATGATCTTCGCGCCCAAGGGAGCGACGCTGACGACGCCGGTGAAGGGCTGAGCTACTCGAGCGCCGACCACGCCTTCTTCGTGATCGACTGGCGGCACTCGAGGAACCCCTCCCACGGATCGCCGTCGAGCGAGCGCAGCCGCCGCGGCAGCGTCTCGAGCGTGAACTGGTCCGCGCGCACGCCGCGCTCCAGCTCCTCCCAGCGGATCGGCACCGAGACCGTGGCGCCCTCGAAGACGCGCGTCGAGTAGGGCACGATCGCGGTCGAGCCGCGGCCGTTGCGCAGGTAGTCGACGAAGATCTTTCCCTTCCGCTTGGCCTTGGACATGGTCGCGATGTAGCGCGTCGGCGCGTCGCGCACCATCGCGAGCGCGACCCGCTCGGAGAACTCCTTCACCTCGTCGAAGTCCTGCCTTCGCGACAACGGGGCGACGACGTGCAGCCCCTTCCCCCCCGTGGTCTTCACCCAGCTCTGGAGGCCCATCCCCTCGAGCCGCTCGCGCAGCTCGTAGGCGGCTGCAACCACGCGGTCCCATCCGACCGAGGGGTCGGGATCCAGGTCGAAGATGACCAGGTCCGGCATCTCGACCTTGTCGATGCGCGAGCCCCACGCGTGCACCTCCACCGTGCCGATCTGCACCAGCGCGATCAGTCCCTCCGCCGACTCCACGTAGACGTACTCGGACGTCTTGCTCTTCTCGGCGATGTCGATGCGGCCGAGCACGTCCGGCACCTGGTCGCCCGGATGCTTCTGGAAGAAGCAGGGCGCGTCGGTGCCGCGCGGGCAGCGCACGAGCGAGAGCGGCCGGCGCTGCACGTGCGGCAGCATCCACTCGGCGACGTCCGCGTAGTAGCGCGCAAGGGCGAGCTTGGTGATGCCCTGGCCTGGCCAGAGCACGCGCTCGGGGCTGGTGAGCCGCATGCCGAGCACGGACGTGGTGGCCGCGTCCTCCTCGCCGTCGGCGTCGGCACGCGAGTGCGCGGGCTTGGACTTCATGCCGGATTTCGCGCCGGATTTCGCGCTGGACTTCGCGTTGGCTGCCGCGCCGGCGCTGGCTTTCTCACCGGACTTCGCGCTCGCCGTCGCGCTCGCCGTTGCACTCGCCGCGCGCCCGCGCTTCGCCTTCGATGCTCCGGTCTCGGGTGCGCCTCCCTCGTCCGGCCGCTCGCGCACGACCTCGCTCGCCGCCTTGTCCTCGCGCACGCCTTTGAACGAGGGATGGCGCAGCTGGCCGTCACGCGTCCATTCGGTGAACTCGACCTCGACGACGACTTCGGGCTCGACCCAGTGCATGCCGCGCGTCGCGGCGCCGCGGGGCGGATCGACGAACGCGGGCCGGTCGCGCTCGAGCGGCGCGAGGCGCGCGTGGAGCGCCTTCAGGTCGCGGTCGGTGAAGCCGGTGCCGACCTTGCCCGCGAATCGCAGCTCACCGCTCTCGTAGTATCCCAGCACGAGCGCGCCGATGCCGGAGCGCGCGCCCTTCGGCTCGGTCCACGCGCCGATCACCAGCTCCTGCCGCTGCTGGCATTTGATCTTGAGCCAGTCCTCGCCGCGGCCCGCCCGGTAGGGCGCATCCGCCCGCTTGGAGACGATCCCCTCGAGCGCCATCTGGCAGGCGCGCTGGTGGAACGCCGGGCCGTTGCCGACGACGTGATCGCTCAGCCGCAGCACGCCGCCGCCGCCCGCGCCCGCCGGCGCGAGGACGCCCGCCAGCGCCTGCTTGCGCGCGAGCAGCGGGCTGCCCGTGAGGTCGAAGCCGTCCAGGTAGAGCAGGTCGAACGCGTAGAAGACGACCTCGCGGGCGCTGCGCACCGGACTGCCGAGCACCTCCTGCAGCGCCTGGAAGCTCGACGCCCCGGACGGCAGCAGCACGACCGCTTCGCCGTCGAGCACCGCGCTCTCCAGCGGCAGCGCCGCGACCGCTTCGACGATGCCGGGGAAGCTGCCCGTCCCGTCGTTGCCGCGCCGCGTGAGCACGCGCACGCGTCCCTTGGAGCGCTTCACGAGCAGGCGGTAGCCGTCGTACTTGAGCTCGTGCACCCACGCGTCGCCCGCCGGAACCACCGAGCGGAGGGTGGCGAGCTGCGGACGCGGCTCGGCCGGCGGCGCGGCTTTGCGCGCGCCCTCGATCGACGACGGATCGAGCGCGGCGCCGCCGGCCCTCGCGGGCCGGCTCGCCGCTTTGCGCCCCGTGCCCGTTCGTCCCACCGCCGTCTTGACGGCCGTAGCCGTTCGTCCCACCGCACCCTTCCCCGCCGAGGTTTTCTTGGACGTGCTCCAGCGCTCCTTCACCGTCCGCTTCCGCCGCGCCGCCGCGCCGCCGTTCTTCCGATTCGACCCCCAGACGCGGTCCTGATCGGTCGCGATCTCGTCGAGCGAGCGGCCCGTGTCGACGCTCTCGGCGTCGGTCTCGGTGATGTCCGGCCCTCCGTCCCGGATCGCGGTCTCGTCGCGCTCCTTGATGAGCAGCCAGTTCTTGCCGTTCTCGCTGCGCGGTCCGCCCATACGCACCAGGGTCCAGCCGCCGTGCAGCTTCTCCCCCTCGAGCTTGAACTTGAGCTTGCCGCGCCGATAGCCCTCCACCGGGTCGCCGTCCGGCAGCCAGACGCCCCGATCCCACAGCAGCACCGTGCCCCCGCCGTACTGGCCGGCCGGGATGATCCCCTCGAAGTCGCCGTACGAGATCGGGTGGTCCTCGACGTGAACGGCCAGCCGCTTCTCGGACGGCTTCAGGCTCGGGCCCTTCGGCACCGCCCAGCTGCGCAGCACGCCCTCCATCTCGAGCCGGAAGTCGTAGTGCAGGCGGGTGGCGTCGTGCTTCTGGATCACGAACGACAGCGCGGTCTGTCGGCCGCGGCCCGCGCGTCCGCTCGGCTCGGGCGTCTTGGTGAAATCGCGCTTGCGTCGGTATTCGGCGAGCGGCATCGGGGCTCCGGGTCTGCGCCTGCGTGTGCGTCTTCGGCCCGAGGCCACGGGTGCAAAGGGTGTTCCGGCCGTAAGACATCTGTCGTCGGCCGGGCAACCCCGCGGCCGGGCCCCGGCGTCCGAGCTAGGGACGGGCAGGCGCAGGACGTCGCGGGGTGGCCGGGCGGGGTCGGGGGCGGGCCTCCGGAGGCCCGGCGGCGGCCTGTCGCAGCGACGGGCCCGGGCATTTCGTAACATGACCCGGGAGCACCTCCGAGCGTATGAGCGAAACCCACCTCATCCAGCGGGCCTGCGCAGGCGACGGCCGTGCGGTCAAGCAGCTCTACGACCGCTACGGGCCGCGCGTCTACGCCGTCGTGCGCCGCATCGCCGGCGACGACGAGCTGGCGCGCGACTACGCCCAGGAGGCGTGGATCCGCGCGATCCGCGCGCTGCCGACGTTCCGCGGCGACGCGCGCTTCTCCACCTGGCTGCACCGCATCGCGGTGAACGCCGCGCTGCAGGCGGCGCGGCGCGTGGAGACCCGCCGCAAGCACGAAGGTCCGGTTCCGGACGACGTCGCGCTCGCGCCCGCCGCCGGCGACGCGCTGCTCGAGCAGCAGCTCGAGTCCGCGCTCGACCTTCTGCCCGACGGCATGAGACAGGTCCTGATCCTCCACGACGTGGAGGGCTACACCCACGAGGAGATCGGCGAGGCGATCGGCGTCACGGCCGGCACCTCGAAGTCACAGCTCTTCAAGGCGCGCGCGAAGATGCGCGGGCTGCTCGCCCATCTGCGGGACGAGCGCGTGGAGAGCCGGGCGACCGAGCATGGAGCGAGAGCATGGAGCACCTGAGAAAAGAGAGCCTGGCCCGACTGGTGGACGAGCTCCCGAATCCCTGGGAGCGTGCGCATCTGGAGGCGTGCGAGGAGTGCGCCGTCGAGCTCGACGGGCTGCGCCGCCAGACGGAAGCGCTGGGCCGCCTTCCCGACCTGCGCCCCTTCCCCGGCGACTTCGACGCGCTCGAGGCGCGCCTGGCCGCCGAGGGGCTGATCCAGGTCGACAGCCGCGCCAACTATCCCGAGCTGCAGCTGCCGATGACACCGCGCTGGATGCGGCGGGTCGCGGCGGTCGCGCTGTTCGCGGTCGGCGTCGCGTCCGGGGCCGCGCTGATGGCGCGCTGGCATCCGTCCGGACCCGAGATCGCGGCCGCCCCCGGCGCGAGCGAAGCGTCGGGCGACCAGGGCGCGGCGCTGGCGCGCGTGCAGCAGGCCGAGCGCGACTACGTCGCGGCGCTGGTGAAGTACCGCCAGATGACGAGCGCGCCCGACGCGGACCCGAGCGCGTTCGATCCCGCGCGCTACGCCGCGCTCGAGCAGATGGTGCGCGCGGGCCAGGCCGCGGTGCGGCAGGCGCCCGCCGACCCGTTCCTGAACGGCCTGCTGGCGAGCGCGCTGGCGGAGCAGGAAGCGGTTTCGCGCCGCGCCTCGCGCGGGCGCACGACCGCCCAGCAGGACGGCTGGTTCTGAGGATGCGACCGATGAGATCGACAGCCTGGACGAAGCCAGCGCTGGCGGGAGCCGCGCTCGCCGCGGCGCTGCTGGGCGCCGCACCGGTCGCCGCCCAGTCCGGCGGGCGGAGCGGCGCGCGCACCGCGGCGGTGCCGGGCTGGATCGGATTCTTCGCGGGGATCGAGCAGGGTGCTTCGGCCGCGCATCCGACCATCGTCGTGATGGCGGTGGCGGACGGCAGCCCGGCCGCGCGCGCGGGTCTCGCCGAGGGCGACACGGTGCTCGCGCTGGACGGCGTGACGCTCACGCTCGACGGGCTCAAGGCGCTGCAAGCCGGCCTGCACGCGGGCGATCGGCACGTGCTGACGCTGCGCGGCGGCGGCTAGAGCCGCACGCTCGCCATCCGCGCCGAGCGCCGCCCGGCGACGCCGCCGGCGATGCCCGAGCCACCCGAGCCGGTCGCGGCCGCCGCGGTGCAGACGCGCACGAGCCTGCGCGTGCAGGCGGTGACGGTGGCGGCGCCCACGCTGCCCGACGCCGGCCAGGCGACACCCTTCGCGCTGCACGTGTTCGGGGACGCGCGCACGGATTCGCTCGCCAGCGCGCTCAAGTCGATCGAAGAGCGGCTGCAGGCGGCGCGCGCGGCCGAGCAGCTCCGCGCGCGTCAGCTCGCGACGCGCCCGCAGTCCGGGGGGCGCGGCGCCACGCCCGACTCGGAGCTCGCGCAGCTGCGCGCGCACAGCCAGACGCTGACCGCCGAAGCGGCGCTGCTGCGCGGCACGCTCGAGCAGATCGTGACCGAGCGGGTGGGCTCGCCGTTCGGCATGGACGCGCTCAACCAGTGGACGATCGAGGTGACGCCGGCCGTCGATCCGTTCGCCGCCTCGTCGGCGGCGCCGACCGCTCCGGCCGCGGTGGTGCGGCCGCTCACCCCCTATCTCGCCGGCTGGGACCGCGTGGCGGGCGCGCGGCTGACGCCCCTGAACGCCGGCCTGGCCGAGTACTTCGGCACGCCGCGCGGCGTGCTGGTGGTCGAGGTCGCCGACGGAACGCCCGCGCAGGAAGCGGCGCTGCGCGCCGGCGACGTCCTGCTCAAGGTCGGTGGCGTCGAGGTCGACGATCTCGACCCGATCCGCCGCGCGATCGCGGGCGCGCGCGACGACGAGGTGCCGATCACGGTGTGGCGGAAGGGGAAGCGCGTCGAGTTGAAGCTGCCGCGCTAGGTCGTCGCCGTGGCGGGCGAAAAAACAGAGGGCCGGATCGCGCGTGGCGGTCCGGCCCTCTGCTCGTTCACCGCCAGGCGCTCACTCGTAGCGCAGTGCCTCGATCGGATCGAGCTTGGCCGCGCGCTGCGCCGGCCAGATCCCGAAGAACAGCCCGATGAACGCCGAGAACCCGAGCGCCGCGAAGATCGCGTTGAGCGCGACCGCGGTCTGCCACCCGGCCAGCTTGCTCATGAGGCGCGCGGCCCCCACCCCCGCGCCCACCCCGAGCATGCCGCCCAGCACGCACAGCACGAGCGCCTCGACCAGGAACTGCAGCAGGATCGCGCGCTTGGTCGCGCCCAGCGCCTTGCGGACGCCGATCTCGCGCGTCCGCTCGGTCACGCTCACCAGCATGATGTTCATGATGCCGATGCCGCCCACGATCAGGCTGACGCCGGCGATGCCGGCGAGCAGCATGGTGAACGTCTGCTGCGTCTCGCTGAAGGTGCTCAGCAGGTCCGCGGCGTTGTTGATCTGGAAGTCGGCGTTGGCGCCCGGCTGGATCTTGTGCGCGCGGCGCATGACCCGGTCGATCGCGCCGTACGCCTTGTCCAGGTCGGCCGCCGACGGCGTCGAGACGTAGATCGCCGAGAGCCGGTCGCGTCCGCCGAACAGGCGGTACTCGGCCGTGGTCACCGGGATGAACAGCTCGTCGTCCGGCCGCAGGAACGCCGCGTCGCCCTTCTCGGCGAGCACGCCCACGACCTCGTACGGCTGGCCGCGCAGCATGACCGTCTTCCCGACCAGCAGCGTCGGCGGGATGTTGCCGAGCGACTGGTTGACGTGGTTGCCCAGCACCACGACGCGGCGGCGACCCTGCACCTCACCCTCGTCGAAGTACCGGCCCGCGACCAGATGGTGGTCGTAGATCTTGAAGTACTCGGGCCAGGTCCCGCTGACCTGGTTGTTCGAGTTCCAGCGCTCGTACGCGACCTGGACGCGTGCCTGCGCTTCGGGCGCGATCGTCATCAGACCGCGTGACACGCTGTCGTTCTTGAGCGCGACCGCGTCGTCGTCGCGCAGCCGCTGGCCCTGCTCCTGCGCGACTCCACCGAAGGAAGCCTGGCCGGGCCGGATGGTCAGCACGTTGGTGCCCATCCGCGAGATCTGGTCCTGCACGCGCTGCTGCGCGCCGGTGCCGAGCGACACCATCGTGATCACCGCGGCCACGCCGATGATGATGCCGAGCGTGGTCAGCACGGCACGCATCACGTTCGCGCGGATGGCGGCCATCGCCACTCCGATGATCTCCAGGATCAGCATCGCTCGACCTCCTGTCGGTGCCTACGTACCAACCGCCTCGTCAGCGCCCGCGCCCACCACCACCACCGCCGCCGCCCGGCCGGCCGCCGCCGCCGATCTGCCCGCCGCCCAGCGGACCGAACTGGTTCGCGCCCTGCCGGATGCGGTTGAGCTGAGCCTGCTGCGCCGCCTGCAGCTCGGCCGCGCCGAGCAGCGCGAGCTTGTCGCCCTCGTTCAGGCCGGACACGATCTGCGTGCGGTCGTAGTCGTTGAGGCCGATCTGCACCGCGCGCGGCTCGTAGGTGCCGTCATCCTTCGCCACGAAGACGACCGCGCGGCGGATGTTGCGCGGCGGCGCCGACGCGGGCGCGCCCCCGCCCGCCGTCGCCGTGCCGTCCCGCCCACCGCGGAAGCCGCCGCCGGCGCGCAGCAGCGCGCGCATCGAATCCTGCGTGATCTCGCCGCGCTCCACGCGGGCGCGCAGCGAGTCGAAGAGCGGCCCGCGCGCGCCACCCCCGCCACCGAAGCCGCCGCCGCCACCACCGTTGCGAGCGCCCTGTCCGGACGCGTCCTGCCCCGCCTGCCCGCCGTTCCGCTGACCGCGGCGCCCACCGGGCGCGCCGGCCTGCTGCTCGGCCTGGGTCGTGGTCGCGCCCTGCGCCGCCGGCCCCGCCGGAGCGGCGGTCGGCGTCACGGCCGGACCGCTCGCGCCCGACGCGCCGCTCGCACCGGACGCGCCCGCGGCCCCACCGCCACCCTGGCCGCCGCGCGCGCCGCGGCCGCGCACGCCCAGCGCCGCCAGGTCGAGCTTCGCCGGATCGAGCCCCAGCACCGCGGCCGCTGCCGGCACGTCGTTCGGCAGCACGATCGCGTTGTTCGGCACGAGCAGGATGTCCTCGGCCTGATCGATCAGCACCTCGATGTCCGCGCTCATCTGCGGCCGCAGCAGGCCTTCCTGGTTGTCGATCTGCACGATGACCGGGAACATGGTCACGTTCTGCTGCACGACGCCCTGCGGCTCGACCTTCTGCACCGTGCCGTTGAAGGTGCGGGTCGGGTAGGCCTGCACCTTCACCGACGCGCTCATGCCCGGCTGGATCTGACCGATGTCGGTCTCGTCCACCAGCGCGCGGACCTGCAGCTGCTTCAGGTCGGCCATCGTGAACAGCGTGGTCCCACCGGACACGTTGCCCGACGCTGACTGGATGACCTGACCCTCCGAGACGTTGCGCGCGATGATGGTGCCGGCGAGCGGCGCCTCGATCGTCACGTCGCTCATGCGCAGCACCGAGAGGCTCTTATTGGTCCCGGCCTTGACCAGCTCCGCCTGCGCGTTGGCCAGGTTGAGCCGCGCGCTCTCGTACTCCTGCGCGGTGATCACGCCCTGGTCGAGCAGCTCCTTGGAGCGCTTCTCCTGCGCGGTGCTGATCTCGACCTTGGCCTTGGCCACCTCGAGGTCGGCGCTCGCCTGGTCGTCCGCGTTCTTCACGTCGCGGGGATCGACCGTGGCCAGCAGCGCGCCCTTGGGCACGTTGTCGCCGATGTCCACCTTGAGCGACGTGACCTCGCCGGACGCCTTGCTCTTCACCTCGATGGAGCGGATCGGCTCGATCGTCCCGCTCGCCTCGGCGGTGATGCGGAGCGTGCCCTTGGTCGCCGCGGTGGTCTCGATCGCGGGCTTGGCCGCCTCCGCCGTCTTCTTGCAGCCGGCGAGCGCGCCGCCGGCCATCATCAGAGCGAGGACCGCCGCGCGGCCCGCTCTCCGTTGCGTGTTCACCGGGACACCTCCGCAGGTTCGTTCAGGAAGTCGGCCGAGAGGACGCCGTCGCGGAGGTGGACCTGCCGCTTCGCGAATTCGGCGATGTCGTGCTCGTGCGTGACGAGGACGATTGTCTGGCCCGCCTTGTTGAGCTTGGTGAGCACGTCCATGATCTCGTTGCTCGTGGTCGAGTCCAGGTTGCCGGTCGGCTCGTCGGCGAGCAGCAGCGCGGGATCGTTCACGAGCGCGCGCGCGATCGCGACGCGCTGGCGCTGTCCGCCGGACAGCTCGGGCGGGCGGTGCGACATGCGCGAGCCGAGGCCCACCAGCTCGAGCTTCTCCGCCGCTCGCCGCTTGCGCTCCTTGTTGGAAACGCCCGCGTAGATCAGCGGCAGCTCGACGTTGTGCAGCGCGTCGGCGCGCGCGAGCAGGTTGAACGTCTGGAAGACGAAGCCGATCTCGCGGTTGCGCACCATGGCGAGCTGGTCGTCCGACATCTCGCTCACCATGCGGCCGTTCAGCCAGTACTTGCCCTCGGTCGGCGTGTCGAGGCAGCCGAGCAGGTTCATGAACGTGCTCTTGCCCGAGCCGGACGGGCCCATGATCGCGACGAACTCGCCGCGCTCGATGTGCAGATCCACGCCGCGCACCGCGTGCACGACCTCGGAGCCGAGCACGTAATCCTTTTTCAGGCCTTCGGTGTGGATGACGGCGTTCATGGCGTCCATCAGAGCTCCTTGCCGACGACGGCTTCGAGCTGCGCCTTGGAGGTGACCCAGTCGTAGCGAGCGTTCACCAGGTTCACGTTCGCCTGGTCGAGCGCGACCTGGCTGGTGACCACGTCGAGCGCGGTCGCCACGCCGACCCGGTAGCGCTCGCGCACCACCCGCAGGTCCTCCTCGGCGACGCGCACCGCTTCCTGCGCGATGTCGATGGCCGCCGTGGCGGTCTCGATCGAGCGGAGCGCGGCGTCGGCCTCCTGCCGTGCGGCCAGCCGCGCGTCGTCCTCCTGATACTGCGCGACGTTGCGGCTCGCCTCGGCCCGGTCGATGGAGGCCTCGCGCGTGAAGTTGTTGAAGATCGGATAGCCGCCCGAGAACGAGAGGCTCCAGCTCGTGCTGCCGCCGTCGAGCGTCGCGGCCGAGTTCGCCCAGTTGTAGCCGGACGAGAGCCGCAGCGACGGCCAGTACGTGGTGCGCGCCGACGAGAGCGAGGCGACCGAAGCCTCGGTGGCGGCCTGCGCAGCCCGCACCGAGGGGGACGTCTCCTCGGCGAGCCGCATGATCGCGCTGTCGGGGAGCGAGAGCGGCGCGGGCCCGAGCTGATCCGGCGCGACCGGCGCGACCGGCTTGGCCGAGCCGACCTGGTGGCCGAGCGCGAAGCGCGCGTTGCGCGAGCCCGTCTCGGCGGTCAGCACCGCCTGGCGCGCGTTCACGAACTCGAGGCGGGCGCGCAGCGTGTCGGACGCGGTCGCCATGCCGACCTTGCTCTGCCGGCGCGTCATGTCGAGGCTCTCCAGCGCCTGGTTGAGCCGCGACTGCGCGACCTGGAGCAGCTCGTCCTGCTTGAGCGCGGTGAAGAACATCTGCTTGGTCTGGAGCGTGACCGAGAAGCGCTGCGACTCACGGCGCGCTTCGGCGGCGCGGACGTTCCAGCGGCTCTGGTCGAGATCGGAGAAGAGGCGGGCGCCCGTGCCCAGGTCGTACCCGCCGGACAGGCCGCCGCTGTAGGTGTTCGCGCTGCCGGAGACGACGCGGTCGGTGGTCGGATCGAAGCGATCGGAGCTGCGCACCGAAGCGCCGGTGCTGAGCGACAGCGACGGGAGGAAGGCGCCGAGCGACGTGAGCCTGCTCGCGGACGCGTTCTCGACCTGCTGCTCGGCCTGCGCCATGGTGGGGCTGCGCTGCAGCGCCCGCATGACCGCTTCGTCCAGGGTGATCGACTGCGCGGAGTCGGCCCGCATGGCCGTGTCGTCGGTCTGCTGGGCTCGGACAGGGCCGACTCTGAGCATGACCGCCCCCGCCGCAATCAGCAGAGCCGATTGCGGTCCCCATCCCTTCCTTTTCATGGTGGGTCTCTAGTTCGAGTTCCCGGCTTCTCGACGCTTGCGATCGCTCTCGGCGAGAAGCGAGTCGTACTGCGCCGCCTGCGCCGGCGTCATGATCTGCCGGATCGCAGCGCGGGACGTGTCGATCAGCGCCCGCAGGCGCGGATCGTACGCTTCCTTGAACTGCTTTTCCGCGCCCTTCATCTGCTTGTAGAGCGAGTCGACGCCCGGCTCCGCCATCAGCGCCTTCACGGCCTCGCGCCGGCGCTGCACGATCAGATCGGCGTCGGCCAGCTGCTTCTCGCTGAGGCTGGGCTTCACCTCGAAGTACATCGGGCGACGGCCCGAGGTCGCGCGTTGGCCGGACGTGGAGGGCGCCGTGCCGGACGCCACGGCCGCGGCCGGCTCGGCGTCCAGCTTGCGGTCCCAGACCGCGCCCAGGAGGAACCCGGCGCCCAGCACCAGCGCCAGGATCCCGACCGTCGCGACCTTCACCCTCTCCATCTGCGCCATCTGCATCTGCTCCTGGATCACCGAATCTCGTTGACCATCACGATGCCACCGTCCACATCCGCGGTCTCGAAGCTCGGCATCACGGGGCCCTGAACGCCCTCGGTCACCATCTCCTCGACATCCATGTACGCGACCGGCGCGGCCGGCTTGGGCTGCTCGCGGAACAGGAGGAAGGCGGCGAGCGCGGCCGCCATCGCGGCGGTCGGCACCAGCGTCTGCCACCAGGAGGCCACGACCTCGCTCACCGTCGCGGTCGCCACGCGCCGACGGCGCGCGAGCTCGGGACCCGCGGAGTTCATGACCCACAGGTGCATCCGGGACCAGTAGCCCGGATCCGTGCGGGCCGGATCGAGCGCGCCGAGCAGCGCCTGCACGTGCGCGTCGATCTCGTCGTCGAACGCGACCTTCTCGAACTCGTTGCTTCCGCTCATCCGACCGCCTCGTCGTCGCCGTCGTGGGGCTTGAGCGCTTCCAGCGCGCTCCTCAACGCCTTTCGCGCAAAATGGAGGTGCGAGCGCACGGTTCCCGAGGGAAGCTCGAGCCGCTCGGCGATCTCCCTGTGCTTCCAACCCTCCAGGTCGTGCAGCAGCACGATCTGCCGCTGGATCTCCGGCAGGCTCCTGAGCGCGTCGCCCAGGTTCTCGCGGAGCTCGACCGTCTCCAGATCGCGGTCCGGGGTCGGCGTCCGCGAGCGCGCCGTTTCCGGAACCTGATCCGTGTCCCTCAGCACTTCCCTGCGCACCAGGTTGCGGGCGCGGTTCCGGACGATCGTCATCAGCCAGCCCCCGAACTTCTCGGGGCTCCGACACTCGTCCAGCCGCTCCAGCGCGACCAGCAGCGACTCCTGCGCCGCGTCCTGCGCGTCCTCGTGCCGACCCGTCACCGAGAAGGCGACCGCGTAGCTGGCCCGCATGTACCGCTCGACCAGGACCCCGAAGGCGTCCTCGTCGCCCTGCCGGCTGCGCAGGACCAGCTCGCTGTCGGTCAGGTCACGGAGCCTGGCCACAATCAGGACACCGGGTACGGGGGTGTTGTTGAAGCCGACCCCCGGTTCCCCGGGAGCCCTCGGCCCCAAAGCTAACGGCCCCATCCCTGGCCGCGACCCGGCGAATCTACAGCCCGCTCAGCGCCGGCCGCCCGGAGCGGGCGGGGGCGGAGGGGTGCCGTCCTGGGGCGCACGACCGTCCCGGAGGGCCCTCATGGCGTCCAGCCACCCCTGACGGTAGGCCGCCATCGCGTCCCCCGCACCCGGCGCGCGGACGCCCGGACCGAAGCCGGGTCCGGCGAAGCCGCGGGCGCCGAAGCCGGGCCCGCCGGGACGGCCCAGGAAGGCCTGGCCCCGAGCGAACCCCCGGGCGCCCGGGCCGAAGCCCGGTGCGCCCGGAGCCCGCATCGCCGCGGCGGCGCCCTGTCGGGCGCCGCGCTGAGCTCCCGCGCGGCCGCCCGCCTGCCCCCTGCGACCCTGTCCCTGACCCCGACCCTGGCCGCGCGGCATCATCGCCTGGAGCTGCTTGCGCTGCGCGTCGCTCAGGATGTCCTCGAACTTCTTCCGCTGGTCCTCGCGGCTCTTCTGCATCTTCTCGCGGAAGTCGCCCATCTCCTTCTGCATCTTGTCGCGGTCGCCGTTCGAGTCCTTGCGAGCCTTGTCCATCTGCTCGCGCAGCTCGTCGCGCTGCTTGCCGAGGTCCGCCTTGAAGTCCTGGAGCTTCTTCACCTGATCGGCGGAGAGCCTCAGCGAATCGCGGCGCTCGAGCGCGAGGTCCACCACCCGCTCGACGCCGCCCGCCCGCATGCCCGGCCCGCCCTGCCCAGGCCCGCCCCGTCGGCCCGCTCCGTTCGGCGCACCCGGCTGCTGCGCCGCCACGGGCGCTGCCATCAGCGCGGCCACGAGAGCCCACGCGATCTTCTTCATCGTCGTCGTCGTCCCTGTTTGCTGGAAAATCGAATCCGGCATCGGTGCGGGCTCGACCGAGCGCCTCACCTGCCTTCGACCCTTGGACGCGGCGACGTACGGCTTCGTTAAAGTCCCTTCCCACCCCGCTTGCGCGTGTCCGGGAAGACCTCCTGGCGGTCGCGCTCCTCGCGGAACGCGCGCGAGGCGGCGAGCGCGTCGGCGAGCTCGTCGTCGGACAGATCCGCGAGCCGGCGGCCGGCGAGCAGATGCTCGCGCAGCGGGCGGTCGGGCTCCGCGGCGCGCGCGAAGATCAGCAGGAGGAGGGGCGCGCGCGGACCG
>JADMIO010703385.1_pt1 | contig 18085 bp, 14 predicted proteins | sample 8958161 | NCBI WGS metagenome assembly JADMIO01 (sample SAMN16585339, study PRJNA669376) | soil metagenome | isolation source: Crop rotation soil | place: USA: Cullars Rotation, Alabama | collected 2011 | reverse complement strand
GGCCGCGACTTCAAGTCACGTGAATTCCAAGCTTCGGATCCCACTGTGCTGGAAAATCGGATCGTCCATCTGATGGATGGCGCGATTCAGCGGATCGAAACGACGTCACGCATGCGTGGCACTCCGCAACTCGAGCTACAGGAGACGGCGCGATGACCTTTGGCGATATGACCCGCTCGGCAGTCTCGAACCTCGGCCGTCGCAAAGTGCGTACAGTCCTAACCGCGATCGGCGTGATCGTCGGTATCCTGACGATCGTCACGATGGTCTCACTCGGCATCGGCGTCCGTGCCGAACTGAACAACCAATTTGCCGCGATTGGCCTGGAGCGCGTCTTCGTCCGTCCGGCCGAAGGCGAGCGCAGCTTCTTCACCCAGTTTCAACGTCCGGACCGCACCAGGCCGATCCTGCCCGCCGATGTCGAACGCTGGAGCAAGTTGCCGAACGTGATCGAAACCATCGCTGATATTGATCTGCCGATCGGCGTTGCAGGTATCATCACGATCGGCCAGGAAACCAATGCGGTCGGGATCGCCGGCACGAGTACTTTCAACGCACCTTTCGTCAGACCACCCGAGGCCTTGGCTGGGACGATCGACTTGCCTGACGAGGCCGGCGTTGTAATCATGCACAAGGGCGCTCTCGACCTGCTCGACGTGTCCCTGGACGACGTCAAGCCGCTGATCGGCACGATGATCGATGTCACGCTCGAAACGCCGCAGGGAGTGAAGCGCGCGTTTCCACTCAAACTGATCGGCATTTCGTCGGACGACTCGCCATTTATTCAAGTCGGCCTTGCAGATCGTGCCGCGATGAAAAGCTGGTGGTTCAACAAGCCTGATATCCTCGCGACCGAGGGCTACGATACGGTGATCATTCGCGGCACCAACACCAGTGCCGCCAACCAGCTTGTTACACAGATCAAAGCCGAGGGGTTCCAGGTCCAGTCGCTGCAAATCTTGCTCGATCTCGCCGACCAGGTCTTTTCGGTGATCAACATTATGCTTTCCTCAGTCGGCGGTCTAGCCCTGATGGTTGCCTCGCTTGGCATTGTCAACACAATGATTATGTCGATCTACGAGCGTACTCGTGAGATCGGCACACTCAAGGCGATCGGAGCCTCGCGCGGCGATATCCGTGCTATGTTCATGCTCGAAGCAGGTATGATCGGCTTTATCGGCGGAATCATCGGCCTTGTGCTCGGCTGGGGCTTAGGTCGTATCCTGAATCGTGTGATCCTATGGTACGTCGACCGCAACGACCTGCCGATTCAAGGCAATTTCTTCGTCGTTACGCCAACTCTCGCGCTCGCAGCGCTTGGCTTTGCGACGCTGGTCGGCATCGTGGCAGGACTGTACCCGGCTAACCGCGCGGCGCGCCTCGATCCTTTGCTAGCCCTGCGACACGAGTAAGCGCTAGCACGCCCCTTGAGCTCCCATCAAATGTTCGGACTATTTAATGTGCTCCACCATTGCGCATAGGGCATCAGCATGCTATAATCCCCGCCACAACAAGAAGCACTCTTCTGCTCCGCGACGGCGACCGTGTACAACGCGCCGTCGGTTGTTTGTTCGCGGGGCAACTCCATAGAAGGGAGGTGTTAGACCTATGCGCGCGTATGAACTCATGTACGTTGTCAACCCCGGAATCGGGGGCGACGAAGAATATGCAGCCTTTGCCGAGCGGATCAATACAATGATCACATCGCACGGCGGATCACTTGTAACAGGTGGTGAGCCGAACCCGATCCTGGGTCGGCGCAAGCTGGCATATCCGATCCGCGCCGACGGCCGCGACCTGACCGAAGGCTACTATCTGCTGGCTCAATTCGAAGCCGCTCCGGATCAAATCGAAGTGATCGAGCGCGATCTGAAGCTCACCGAGCCGATTATTCGCTACCTGCTCATCAAGCCCGAGCCTGAGAAGGCACGAAAAGACGAAGACGAAGAATAAGGATACCGACTAATGGCTGATGACTATTCGGGCGAGCGGCGCGGCTACGATGATCGGCGTCGCACTGCTCCAATCCCTGGCGGAGACAACGGGGAAGGTTCCGCCCCTCAGGCAGGCGGCCGGCGCCGCTATACGCCACGCCGTAAGGTGTGCATGTTCTGCGCCGACAAGATCCGCACGCCTGATTACAAAGATATCAAGCGTCTACAGCGCCATATCTCCGACCGTGGCAAGATTTTGCCGCGCCGCCGCACCGGTGCCTGCGCACGCCACCAGCGTGGTGTTGCGACCGCCGTCAAGCGCGCGCGTCACATTGCGCTGCTGCCCTTCGTGGCAGCACCCGGCCGCGGCTAAACCAGGCTTTCCGGTTCGCGCAGAGTACCGCTATAGGCTATGTGCTCTCTACTGACCGAAACCTGATGATCGAGTATTGATACACCGAATGGGCATGGGGCGACACGGAACGGTAAACGTTCCCTACCCCATGCCCGTTTTGGTTGACCGTATTCCAGAGCGGAAAGGTGACTTCTTCCACGCCCATCTCCGGCGCTCTTGCCGAGCGTCCTGAGTCACGAAGAGAAGCGAATGACTAATCGACCTTCAAAAAATACGCCGCCCCCACCGCGCCCGGTGACCAAACGGCAGCAGGCTTGGCAACAGCGCGAGGCCAACGTCCAGCGCCGTGTGGTGCTGACGATCGGTGCCGCGATTGGCCTGGCACTCTTGCTGATCATCGCTGGAGTCGTGTGGGATCGTGTTGTGGTACCCGGCCGCGCGGTCGTCACGGTGAATGGGCAAAAGCTCAGCCGCAGCGACTATGATCGGATCGTCCGCAATCAGACTATCGCCCAGATGGCTCAAAGTCTGCAGTTCACCAAGCTTCTCGGTCCTAACGCCAGTTTTGGTCAGGATCAGGGTAGCTTCACGCAGCAGGTCGTCGAAGGTAACGCCCGCCTGGCAACACTCGGCACAATTCGTAGCCAGCGAGAGCCAACCGATGAAGCGGTCATTACAGCCTGGATCGAGCAGGACTTGATCAACAAGGCTGCGACTGCGCAGTACAGCATCGCCCCGAGCGACGGCGAAATCGATCAGCAGATCGTCGCCAGCCTGGGGAGCCTGCTCGATGAGCCTGCACCGCTGACCTCGACCACTGACCTGACGCCGACTGTCGGCATTACCCCGACGATATCCGTCAGCGAAACCGATGCCACGACTGCTCCGGCGACCGAGGAAGATACTACCGCGACCGCCGAAGCAGAGGCAACGACCGATGCGGTTGCCACGGCGGAAGCCACGCCAACCAGTGGGCCGACCGAGACACCAGCCCCGACAGCATCACCCACCGCGTCGCCTGTACCGGAGGTCGCCACCGATAAGGTCGGCCAGATCGTCAAGGTGCTGTACGACGAATTTGAGTCGATCCTTGCGGATCTGCCCGAAGGTGCTGCGGCCGATATCAAGGAACCGCACGCCAATGAGGCAGATTTCACGAGCGCGCTGCGTGAACAGTATCGCGACAATCTGATTCGCACTCTGGTCAAAGAAAAGCTCGTTGCAGTCGTCAACGAAGAAGATACGACCACGCCCGATCAGATCAACGCGCGCCACATCCTGCTCAAGGTGCCCAAGCCAGAACCAACGCCAGAGGCAACACCGACCGTGATGGCCCCAGATGCCGAAGCGACAACCACTGCCGACGAGACTGCAACTGCAAGCCCGGCTGAGGAAACGCCAACTGCGACACCCGAGCCGACGGCAACGCTCTCTCCCGAGGCACTTGATGAGCTCTTTGCGGAACGCAAACCCGAGATCGACAAGATCCACGCTGACCTGATTGCAAACCCGGACAAGTTCGCGGATTACGCTCGCCAATACTCAGAGGACGATACCAATGCGTCCAAGGGCGGCGATCTTGGCGCATTCGGACGCGGCCAGATGGTTGCTCCGTTTGAGGAAGTAGCGTTCGCGCTTAAAGAGAACGCGATCAGCGAGCCCGTGCGCACCGAGTTCGGCTGGCATATCATTCAGCGCTTGCCTGAAGATCCGACCGCCAAGCTCTCACGCCAACGCGAAACGGCGTTCACGACCTGGCTCGATGATCTGAAGAGCAAGGCCACGGTCGTCCCAGCCCCGACGCCGACCGCGACCGAGATTCCGCTGCCGACGCCCGAGGTAACCGAGCCCGCACCCGAGGGCACCGTAACCGTGCCAGACACCGAAGTTGCTCCGGAGGCAACGGTAGCACCGTAAAGTTACCCTCACCCCCTAGCCCCCTCTCCCATAAAGGGAGAGGGGGAACAGACACATGCGTATCTCCTTTCCCTAGTGAGAGAACCCGCAAGACTACAAACTTGCTCCCCTTCTCCCCTTGTGGGAGAAGGGGCTGGGGGATGAGGGGTAGTCCTACGAATACCCGTTCGGATGTGACAGATGCCATTCCCAGGCGGTGCGCAGGATATTGTGAATATCACTGTGCTGCGGTTGCCAGCTAAGCTCGCGCGCAGCCTTGGTCGCAGCCGCGACCAGTGCGGGTGGATCACCCAGACGGCGGGGAGCGATCTGCGCCGGTATCGGATGCCCGGTGACCTCACGCGCAGCCTCGATAATCTCACGAACTGATACGCCGGTTCCAGTCCCAAGGTTATAAATACGGCGCTCACCCGGCTGTAACGCAAGCAGGGCAGCGATGTGCGCCGAAGCCAGATCGACAACGTGAATATAATCGCGCACGCCTGTCCCGTCGGGCGTTGGATAATCGTCACCGGTGATCGGCACGAACTCACGCTTTCCGAGCGCGACCTGCAGGACGATCGGGATCATATGCGTCTCTGGCTCGTGGTCCTCACCACGCTCAGCGGTCGCACCGCAGGCATTGAAATACCTCAGGGCCGTAAATCCAAGCCCATGGATCTCGGCGTACCAGCGCAGCATACGCTCGACCATCAGCTTTGACTCGCCGTAGGGGTTGATCGGTGCAGTTGGCGTTTCTTCGGTCATCGGTACGACCTCTGGAATGCCATAGGTCGCGCAGGTCGACGAGAAGATCAGGCGCTGGATGCTATGTCGCGCCAGTGCATCCATTAGATTCTGGCTGCCGGTCACATTGTTCTGGAAATACATCCCCGGATCGCGCATCGACTCCGGCACCAGTGCGAAAGCTGCGAAATGCATCGCACCTTCGATACCGGAATGCTCTTGCAGACAACGCTCGATCGTCTCGGGGCGCAGCAGATCGCCATGGAAAAAGGCAGCCTGAGCTGGCACCGCCGCACGATGACCGCGACTAAGATTGTCGAAAACGACGACCTCATGGCCTGCCTTGAGCAATTCTTCTGCGGCGACACCGCCGATATATCCAGCACCACCGGTAATAAGTACCTTCATAGAGTCTCCTCAACCAATTGTTCGGTAGACACCAAGCTTCACCCATCCAAAGGCGGGAATGGGGCAATATCGCTGCACTCTAGTCCAGGCCATACTCAAGCAATCTCAGAGCAACGTCTCTTGCTGCCAGCCACGCGCCTCATGGTCCTTGAGTTGGCTTGCTCGGCTGACGTAGTGGACCATTACATCTTCGCGCTCGTGCCCAAACTGCAGCTTGAGCTGCTCCGGGTCGGCGCCGTCGACCAGCTGCCACACTGCTGAAGTATGTCGCAACAGGGATGGGGTCACCTGCTCGGGGATCCCGGCTCGTTCACGGTATTTTTCGCAAAGGATGCGTACCATGCGCTGCTTAATTGGAAAAACTTCGGGCTCGTCGTTGATCTCCAGCCAGGCTTCGACCGCTTCGACGGTTTCCTTGGGCATTGGGACGACCCGCCCCGCAATATAGATTAACCGGTTCGGCAGGTCGAGCTGCGAACGGCTCAGCGCACAGGCCTCACTCACACGTAGACCACAACCAAGCAATACCTGCAGCAGCGCAAAGTCGCGTTTGTTAGGTTCCGCGACTTTGAGCAGGGCAGCAATCTGCGAACGCGTCAGCGTCTGTGGCAGTTCGTACTCATGTGAGGGCCGTTCCAATCGCTCAACAGGCGACTCAGGGATCAACTTCTCTGCGGCCGAGAAATCGAAGAACGCCTTTAGCGCCGACCGCTTGCGCGCCAGTGTCGCGCCGGTCAGTTCTCCCTCTTGGAGCTCCGCTAGCCACGCGCGCAGGTCAGCCGTAGCCGGTACCTCGTTGCCCCGGCCCGCAGCGATCATCCATGCCCGCAGCTGATCGAGATCGCCCAGGTAACCGTGGATCGTCAGCGGGCGCCGGTTCGCAGCCCGCAGATGGCGCTCGAATTCCTTCAAAGCTGCCGTCCACCACGCATCAGCCATCGCTCTCTATTCCTTTCCGCACAGACATTCTACTAAGTTCTGTCGGAAGCGCAACTCGCATCGACAATTCCACATGCTTCCAATGCAAGTCCAAGCTCCTCGCAAACCCAGTCATCAGTTTCAATAGCATAACGCTGATCGAGCACGAGCCGTGCTTTATCCCCGCCGATGCGCCCGAGTGCCCAGGCAACATGGCCACGAATTAATGCTTCATGATCGTCGAGTGCCAGCGTGAGTGCTGGTACCGCCCGCATATCACCCCAATTTCCGAGTGCAACCGCGACGTTACGCAGCAGGCCACGCCGCTTGGTGCGCTTGATCGGCGAGCCTCGAAAGCGATCGCGGAACGCTTCGTCGTCAAGGGCGATCAATTCAAGCAAAGCAGGAGCAATACGATCGTCGCGTGCTTGCAACACGTCCGAACTCGCAAATTGTCCGAATTTGATATTCCACGGGCAGACTTCCTGGCAGACATCGCAGCCATAAATGTGGTTACCCATCAGCGGTCGTAGCTCACGTGGGATCGGACCTTTGAGCTCGATCGTCAGATACGAGATACAGCGCCGCGCATCGAGCACATACGGCCCGACAAATGCCTGCGTCGGACACGCCACCTGACAGCGCGTACAAGAGCCACAGCCGCCGCGTGCAGGCTGTTCGTCGTACTCAAGCTCGCAATCCACGATGATCTCGCCCAGCAAGAACCACGAGCCCTGCTGCGGGTGAATCAGCAGCGTATTCTTGCCCTGGAAGCCCAGACCAGCCGCCACAGCGACAGGTCGCTCCAGGACCGGACCAGTATCAACGTATGAGCGCCCGATCTGGGCACGACCTACCCGTTGTTCGAGCCAGGTTTGCAACCGGCGTAAGCGTGGCTCAAGTATCTCATGGTAGTCATCGCCCCAGGCGTAGCGCGAGATCTGGCCATGGCTGGCATCATTCCAGATAGTAGGATCGGGCTCGGCCGCTCGGTAATGCAGACCCACTACTATGATCGAGCGTGCGCCAGCTACCACCAGGTCCGGCTGCTTACGCTTGGCTGCATTGCGGGCAAGGTATGCCATCTCACCAGAGTTCCCGGCAGCCAACCAGCCATCGAGCGCATCAGCATGCGGCGGAGGCACAGCCTTCGTAATCGCCACAAGATCAAATCCCAGGGCGTGCGCCTCTTGCTTGAGTTGCTGTGAGAGCAGCGTGACATCATCCATCGTCTCGCCATTGTACCGAAAAGCAGGTATGAATAACTGCGAAGGCCCATACGCCTATGCCCCAGGACACCAGCGCAGGGAGAGGAGCATCAAATCCAGGCAAAACCATTGTCCTGGTACAAAATAAAACCCCTCCCCGGCATTGGGAGGGGTTGGTGTGAGGTCGTAACCGCTTACCGTTGTCGGCTGCCAATCTGCGTTACAACACTGGCGACCGTAAATGTCTCGTATTCGGTACCAGGTGTATACGTGCCATCCTGGTACAGACCGTCATTCGCCGTGCCCGTCGCACTGCCTCCAGCAAAGATCGTGTATGTCGCGCCTTGTTCCAGCTCCGGCGACGAGAATGCAATCGACTGGTAGTCCTTGGTCGGCGCAAAGGTAAGAATGTCCTCGCCTTCGCTGTTCTGAATGTGCACCAGTGTTCCGACTGTTTGGCGTGAGGTGTAATTGATCAGGATCGAATTCTGCCCCGACGAAGCACCCGATGTTTGAGCCATGCCCGCACTGCCTGCTGCAACGAGGAAGCCACCCGTCATCTTGAACCCGCCATCATAGTCAACAGCGGCATTCATATTCTCGGTGGGACCGTTCACGAGCACAACGCCATCGGTCATGACAATCGCACCGTTCGCATCAAGCCCATCGCCACCGGCGTCGACCACCAGATAGCCACCATTGATGTTCAAGTAGTAGGTCCCGGTATATGTGAACGTATCTTGATCCTGGCCTTGTCCAGGGCGTCCACCACCCTGTCCTCGACCTTGTCCCATGCCCGTTCCTTCATTTCCACCCGCGACATTGACACCGTCATCGCTTGATATGAGGCGGATCGTTCCGTCGTTGATGGTGATTACGGCGCTCTCTATGCCCTCATATGATTCAGTAATTTGAATATCACCGCCGTTGACCGTCAGGCTGGCATCGGCGTGCATGCCATCGTCGCCGGAAGCTATCGTGAAATTGCCGCCGTTGATCGTCAGGCTCGCGTTTGAGTTGATGGCATCGTCAGCCGAGTCGATAGTTAGCGTGCCACCATCAATGTTGATGCCCACCGTCGCCTTGATGCCTTTCGCCGAGGCGTCCGCACCAACTGTGGCTCCGCTCCCACCACCCGAGGACAGTGCGATGGTTCCATCCTTGATCAGGACATCGGTCTCAGCTTGGAGCGCATCCCCTCCAGCAGTGATCTTTAGTACACCGGTCTCGATCGAGATATAGCCCATGGTTGCATCTTCCGTATTGTCAGCCTTCAGACCATCGCCTTGAGCATCAACCGTAATATCCCCATCTTTGACCACCAGGTAGTCTTTGCCTCGAATGCCGTCATCGACCGCCGTCACCACGATCGTCCCGCTGTCCACCAGCAGACCATCCTGACTGGCGATCCCATCGTTGAAGTTGCCCTGTACGGTCAACGAACCCGTGCCGGTTATTGCCAGGTCAGCCGCGCTAAAGATCGCTGCATTTGGCTCATCGACGTCAGCACTCTCGTATACATACGTAGTTGCGTCAGATACAACGTTCTCGGTGCCATCGGCCAGGACGATTACCGCTTCGTCGGCGTCCTTAATGTAGATTGGTGCGCTCGTAGTACTGCTCAGATGCACACCATCCAGAACCAGCCGTACAACTTTGTCATCGGTTGTATCGACGATGATCTGTCCATCAGTCAGCGAGCCACTCAGGCGGTAGGTGCCTGGTTCTGTAATGGTGACGCTGCTACCGTCGGCGGTTGCTCCGTCGCCGTCTACCGTTATTGAATTGCCATTCAAGACGATTGAGACTTCGTCGGAGCTTTCCCAAACGTAGTCTTCTGCAACGTCACGCGCCGCACTATTCTCGGCAAGTGCCTCTGTAACTGATGCGGCTGCTGTACTTACTGCTGGTACCGCCGTTGTTGCGGCCGCAGTACTATCACTTGTCACTCCAGCCGCCGTGACCGTCGTTGTTTGTACTACACTCACTGCTGAGGTGGGCGCAGTCTGCGCCCCTGAGCACGCTGCAAGGGTAAATATGAGCATCAAGGTCAGCAATGCTTTGAGTATTGTCTTCTTCACAGTCCGTCTCTCCTGTTTCTATCTGGTCTGTAGTAGTGATAGAAGAGTACGCCAGTCATATGAAGAAGTTGCTTAGGCGATATGAGCAAGATATAAAGATGAAATCCTTCACTTCTCCCAGGCCAGCACAACAACCTCGGTCCCTTTGCGATTGATCGGAGCATCGAGGTATGGCTTCAGGCCGAGAAGTGCCGCCTGGTGGCGCAGCAGGTCTGCCTGCCAGGCTGCGCACAGCATTGATAGGCGACCACCACGTTGGAGCACGCGATACATTTCTGTCAGCGCAAGCCGCAGCAGAATATCGGTCGAAAGGTCGTAAGGCGGTTCTGTAGCGATCGCCTGCACCGACGCGGCCTCTAGCGGCAGTTCGCAGGCGTCTACGACGTAGTGGGTTGCTCCCAGGGCGGCGAGGCCGTGCCGCAACGCAGGATCGATATCGCAGCTAGTCACCGACCAACCACTCGCGATACCTTCGATGACAATACCGCCGATACCGGCAAATGGATCAAGCAGCATCCCAGCTTCTGGTCGATAAACGACGTTGACCAGCAACCGTGCGTCGTAGACCGGCAAGCCGCGACGACTGAGAGCCTGACCATCACCACGATAGCCTTTGACCGGCCGGATCTCACCCTGGGTTGTCTCGAACAGAAATGTGCGGCGATCTGGTGCCTGCTCACGCAGCGCATCAGCATCTTCCTCATACAACCGGACCAGACGATGGCTCTTTCGTCGCCAGCGCGTACGGCGCTCACCGGCCTCAGGGGCAACCTCCGACCCTGTTTCGTCCAGCGGGACCAGTTGGACGTGATCAACGGCAAATGCGTAGCCAAGCCGAGGTAGACGCACCTGCGCGGTCGGGAGAAATCGAGCCAGAACACCGATCCAGAATAAACCGCCTTGCTCAGAAAGCGGTCCACCCGGCAGGGCTGTTGCCCCGAGGTCGCGCAACAGGCTAATGGCTTCTATCTCCGCCACTGTGCGGGCCTTGTTCCGCGCCGGGCGAAGGTAGAAGATCAGGACCGCTTGCTCCACGATCTCAGACATTGCAGCGCGTCCGAAGCGGGCTATGCCGCCTGGCGTAAGCGGCGGTCTTCGGTGATTGCAGCGGCACAGCGCTCGCCGCTGGTCATGGCACCGTTGATACTGCTGCCTTCGGTCCATTCCGCAGCCGCGTAGAGTCCGGGCTGGTTGGTGCGATTGGACGGTAGCGTCCCATAGATTCCTGGCGGTTGTGGGAACTGGGAATATTGGATGCGGTAGACCCGCAGCAGATAGTAGTCCTCGAGTGCCTGGAGCGCTTCGGCATCGCCTGTAAACATCCGGCGCAGGTCATGCATGGCGTCGACCGCAAGTCCACGATCATCCCGGCTGTGCCAACCGAGCACGACTGCACTCAACAGATGTTGTCCGGCCGGCGCGTATTCAGGCACAACGTTGGTCAACTGCTGGGCATTGTTGACCAGCGCGTCAGGCGCGGCATTGAGCACAATCTTGCGGCCAGAATAGACTGCACGCGTCCCGGCAAAATAGATCGCCGTCGAATGTAGCGCGCCTCCCGGAGTTTCCAGGCCACTCAGTTGTGTCGCCGTTCGAGCATCGGTCGCCAACACCACTGCTTCTGCGGCAATCTCCTCACCATTTTCGAGGCGCACACCTGATACCCGCCCGCCATCACGCAGGAGATTCGTGACCGGGGAGTTGAGCCAGAGCTGCCCTGCCTCGGCAATCGGTGTTGCCAGTTGCCGTGTGATCGCGCCCATGCCGTCCACCGGTAGCGTTGCGTGACCCTGAACCAGCATACGTAGATAAAATCGGAACGCTGCCGCCGACATCATCAGGTCGCGTTGCAGCAAAATACCCGCAAAAAAGGGTCGGAAGAAAGTATCGATGCCACGTGCGCTAAAGCCCTGATTCTGGAGATAGCTCAAAACGCTTTCGGTGTCTGGCTCAGCCTTCTGGTCGTTGCGCGGGGAATTATGCGCAAGTGCCAGCCGCACCGTTCGCAGCTTGTCACCAAACGACACAGCACCGCTCGTCGCCGCTCCGGCGACATCGCGCCAGTTGCGGTCACGCAGCGGATCGGTCAGCACAGTCCTGCGCCCATCGCGGTACACGATCGCACCAGGATCAAACCTTCGCAGATCGAGCGCATCCAGGTCAAGATTACGTCGCACAGCAGGATACGCGTCGAAGAGCACCTGAAAGCCCCGATCGAGCGTGAAGCCGTCGACATGATCCGAACGAACACGTCCTCCGGCATCGTCACCGGCTTCCAGCACCAGCACCGGGATATTATTGCGCTGCAGATGTCGCGCGCAGGTAAGCCCGGCCAGGCCGGCACCTATGATTACAACCGCCATAGATCGATTGGCCCCTTTATGTTGCTCGTTCGTGCTGGAGGCCTTCCAGATGCGCCCAGAAGTCCGGATACGAGACGGCAACACTGCCGGCATCCGCGATCACGGTCTCGCCCTCTGCGCCAAGGGATGCGATGGCCATTGCCATGGCGAGACGATGATCGCCATAGCTCTCGACGCCTGCGCCATGCAGCTCGCCGCCACCTGCGATAACCATCCCATCGGTTGTCGGCTCGAGCTCCGCACCAAGCTTACGCAATTCCGTTACCACTGTGGTGATCCGGTCGCTCTCTTTGGACCGGAGCTCGCTCGCATCACGAACTGTCGTCACACCGTTTGCATACGCTGCAGCAACCGCCAGCACCGGGATCTCGTCGATCAGGCGCGGAATGATATCCCCCTCGATGGTCGTACCGCCCAGAGCGGCCGATCGCACCGTTACATCGCCGACCGGCTCCTGACCTTCCATACGCTCGTTCGTAACGGTCAGGTTCGCGCCCATCGCCCGCAGCACGTCCAGCGCTCCGGTCCGCGTCGGGTTCAGACAGACGCCGGCCGTCGTGATCTCAGCATCTGGATGGATCGAGCCTGCGACCCACCAGAAAGCTGCCGAAGAAGGGTCGCCTGGCACGCGCAGAGACAACGGATAGGGAAACACCGGATGCGCTGGCGGATCAAGTATGATCTGCGTGCGGTTGACTCGGATATCGATGCCCATTGCGGCCAGCATTCGCTCGGTGTGATCACGCGAGGCGATCTTGCCGGTCAGGCGCAGTTGCCCCTCGCCGGTCAATCCAGCTAGCAGCAGCGCAGACTTCACCTGCGCCGAAGCGACCGGTAGCTCGTACTCACCGCTGCGCAATCGTGTCCCGCGAATCGCCAGTGGCGCGCGTGCTCCAGCCTGCCGCCCGTCGATGCGCGCTCCCAGTGCCCGCAATGGCTCGACCACACGGCCCATCGGCCGGCTGCGCAGGGAATCGTCACCGGTCAGGATCGTAAAGAAATCCTGTCCAGCCAGCAGGCCAGTCAGCAGTCGTAGCGTCGTGCCTGAGTTCCCGCAGTCGAGCACCTCGCGAGGCTCCTGGAGTCCCCGCAGACCGCGCCCATGCACCCGCACGGTTGTTCCATCCTGTTCGACCTCGACGCCCATCGCCCGCATACACGCGATCGTCGACAGGCAGTCGGCACCGGTCAGAAAATTGGTAATGACCGCGTTGCCCTCGGCAACCGCATTGAACAGCACCGAACGGTGCGAGATCGATTTATCACCAGGCACTTCGATCGTGCCACGGAGTCGCCGGGGCATCGCCAATCGCATAAATCCTCTTTCGTACCCCTACACCCGCTCAGTACCACCGGTCAGTAGCTTATACCCGAAACCGCGCACCGTCACGAGGTATCTGGGATTGGACGGGTCGGTCTCGATCCGATGCCGCAGGCGATAGACCAGGGCATCGATCGCATTGTAGTCATACACTTCGTAATCCCACACACCCTGCGCGATGCCTTCCTTCGAGATCACTTCGCCTTTGCGGCGATACAGCAGTTCCAGTAGTTGGAACTCCTTGGCCGTCAAAGGCGGATCCAGCAGTTGCCCGCGTAGATAGACCTCTTTCGATTTCGAGTCGACCCGCAGCTCCTCCTCGGGCTCGACCACGCGCTGGCGTACCACCGGTGGTGTGCCCTTGACCGTCGCCTCAGGGTCGCGGAAGACCAGCACAACATCGGCGATCCAGACCTCGTCGTTGTTGCGCAGCAGTTGCGCACCAGCGATCGGCTCGCCGTTGAGGTAGGTTCCATTTGTACTATCGAGATCGCGTATATAAAAGCCGGCCTCGTCCTGCTCGAAGCGGGCATGCCGGCGTGAGGCCAATTTGTGGTCGATCACCAGATCGTTGGCAGGATCGCGACCGATCGCGAGCACGGCCTGCTCCCAGCGTAGCTCTTCGTCCGCTGCGTTCTGGCGTTGAATAATCAATGTCGGAATCGGTAATGTCATCATTTTCATCTCCGCAACCCCACGCGTTTGCGCCAGCATTGGCGGCCGCTAGTGCCTGTGGTAGAATCGGTAGGATTGTAGCATACCCCGCGACGCCGCACCAAGGAAGGAACTGCGTGCCCGATCCACTGATCGACCGCCGGCTCGGTCGCTACCAGATCCATCAGGAGGTCGGCCGCGGCGGCATGGCACGGGTCTACCGGGCGACCGACACGCTCCTCCAACGTCCGGTCGCACTCAAGCTGCTTGCGCCGCACCTGAGCGACGATCCGGAGTTCGCCAAGCGCTTCGAGCGCGAGGCGATCACGGCTGCCAACCTGCGCCATCCGGGGATCATCACGATCTTCGACGTCGGCCAGGTCGACGGCTTCCACTACATTGCGATGGAATACATCGCCGGCTGCACGCTCCACGATATCATCGCGAACCGGGGCAAGCTTGGGCTGCCACTGAGCGTGGCGTTGCTCGCACCTGTCGCGGATGCTCTGCACTACGCTCATACGCGCGGCGCGATCCATCGCGACGTCAAACCACATAATATCCTGATCGACATGGATGGTCGTGTCCTCCTGACTGATTTTGGTATCGCCCTTGGTCCGCGCGCCAGCGCTGATCGGCTGACGCAGGCCGGGTCGTTCATGGGCACACCCGAATACCTGTCGCCCGAACAAGTCCAGGAGCAGCCCCTTAGCGGCCGGTGCGACCAGTATGCGCTGGCGGTCGTTGCATTTGAGACGTTAACCGGGCGCGTTCCGTTCCAGGGTGCGACTCCGCAGTTAATAATGGCGCATGCCTATACGCCCCCACCGCGTGTAACCTCGCTCGACCCGTTCTTGCCGCCCGAGATCGACGCGGTCCTATCGCAGGCGCTCGCCAAAGACCCGGCGACGCGCTATTCAACGGTCGTCGCCTTCGTTGAGACACTGCGGACGGTCAGCAACCGGCATGGTCTGCCGCCGGTCGGAGTTTCGGCCGTCGCGGATCTGGCACGTCCTTCCGGATCATCGGCCGGCCAGGACACGATCGCCATATCCCTGGCAGCAGCATCCGCTCCGGTCGCCGCACCACCGCGACCGCCCGCTCAGCAACCCGCCTTTCCAATCGCAGAAGTATTTGGCCGTCCCGATGCGGCTGGCGGTGCTGCTCCACGACCTGCTATCGCCCCGTCACCTACTCCACAATCCGCACCACAACCAACACCGCCCCAGGCTGCGCAAAGTCCCGTCGCAAGCACCGTGCAGCCACCGCAGGCTGCCCAGCGACCGTCGCGAAGATTCACGTCACGTCGCCTGATCCGGCCCTGGACTCCGCCGCCCGACACACGCCAGCCGTCGTCTGCTGGCCCGCTAAGCTTCGTCGCGCCGTGGGTCGCTGTCGTCGTCGTTTTGCTGATCGCCGTATCCGGACTATTTTTGTATCAAGGTTTCCGCGCACGGGCTGAGTTGCCAGGACATTCGGGTGGCCTTGGCGCTGTTTTCGCTGGGTCGCCAACCTCCAGTCCTGCCGAACCGACAGCAGTCATCGTTCCTGAAGCAACCAGCTTGCCAGCGGCAACGCCGGTTCCACCCACAGCAGAGCCTCTGACAACCGCTGCTCCAGCAGTACCGGTCGAAACCCAGGCTACTGTTACCCCTGAGCTCCAGGCAACCGTCGGAATCGTCGTTTCAGGCGGCGGTGCGACCATAGTCTTTCAGGCTGGGGCAGCGCTGAACCTGCTCGACGCGCGTGCCAATACGATCAGCCAGCTTAGCGGCAATGCACAGCCAGATGGACCGGCGTCGATCTCACCCGACGGTACACGCATCCTCTTCGACCGGCTCGTCGATGGCAGACGTCAGATCTTTCGCTATGACCGTGCTTCAGGCACGACCGAGCAGTTCGTTCCAGGCGATGACGAAGCCTTTCATCCCAGTTGGTCACCCGACGGCAGTCACGTTGTGTATGCCGCGCTTCACGACGGGAATACCGACATTTATGAGCTTGACGTCGGCAGTGGCAATATCGAGCGCCTTACCGATGATCCGGGCGAAGATGATTACCCATCATATAGCGGTGGCGGGAGCGAGGTAGTCTGGGAACGACGGCGCGCCGAAGGCTGGCGTATCTTCAGCATGAATCGCGATGGCGAGCGCCGGATTGTCGAGCCAGTCACCGGTGCCGACGACCGCTACCCACGGGTCTCACCCGATGGTAACCGGCTGGTGTTTGCATCAAGTCGTGCCCGCAACGATGGCAGCATGGATCTGTACGTTATGGCCCTCGACGGTGGTGCGCCTGTCTTGCTAACCAACGCTCGCAACGGCTCGGTCCAGGGCCCACAGTGGTCGCCCGATGGGCAGATGCTTGTCTTTTTCGGAAACCCGGCCGGAAACGACGATATTTTCACGCTCCCGCTCAGTGATCCAACGCGTATCACACCTATGACATACACCTCGGAAAATGAACGCTGGCCTGCGTGGGGTCCGTAGCACGAAACTTGCTTCTGATGCGGCGTATAAATTTTTCATTTTACAAGGAGTTGATACATGATTGAGCACGCTGTTCTGGTCGCAGAGCCTCCAAAAGTCAAAGGCCCATTTCCGGTCGAAGGCAATCCGAGCCTGGCAGAATATACAATCGTCGCACGCCTCTCCCTTCCCTCTGCAGATACCGAGGTCGTTCCACTGGTCGAAGTACGCGAAACAGCCCAGAATGGCGAATGTATTGACGTCCGCTGGACTACTGAGGATGCACGTACCCCACGCGGCGTCTGGGAACGGTCAACGATCGTCACAATCCCACGCCAGTTCGCCGTCACCGCCTACGCAGTCACCGGCGAGCCGGGAGTGTAGGAGACCTTACCCCGACTCCTCTGCCCAAAGAGCGCCCGAGCGGTGAGGTGAGACGATAGGCGAATTCGGAGTGCCTTATAGGATGAACGCCCCTTCCAATTACATGGAAGGGGCGTTCAATATGTGATGTACTTGAATTGGTATATATTGCTCCCCTCTCCGGCGCGGAGAGGGGTTGGGGTGAGGTCTCTACTCCCCCGCGTGCCACTCCTGTAGCGAGCGTACCGTCCATTCGCCGTTACGCAGTGCATTAATCGCTTCGAGCGCGGCCGACGCACCGCTCAAGGTCGTAATCGTCGTGACACCATGCTGCACTGCCGCACGCCGCATCGCGCGCTCATCGAAGAAGCTGGCTTTGCCGAGCGGCGTATTGACGATCAGGTCAAGCTCGCCGTTCTTGATATAGTCCACCGCGTTCGGCCGACCTTCATTGACCTTGAAGATCGTCTTGGTCTCGATACCATGCTGCTCTAACACTGCCGCCGTTCCCGCCGTAGCAAACATGCGAAAGCCAAGTTTCGCAAAGCCTCGCGCTACGTCGACGGACTGCAGCTTGTCATGGTCGTTGACGCTGATGAAGACCGAACCCGACAGTGGCAGCGTATGGTTACAGCCGAGCAGAGCCTTGGCAAAAGCCTCGCCGAAAGTCCGCCCACTGCCCATCGCCTCACCTGTCGAGCGCATTTCAGGCCCAAGCCGCGTGTCGACGCCCGGAAACTTGTTCCAGGGCAGCACAACATCCTTGACATGGAAACCATTGACGACGGGTTCGTCAAGCATGCCAAGCTCGCGCAGCGTCTTGCCTGCCATTACCTGAGCGCCGATCTTGGCCCAGGGATACCCGGTGGCCTTCGACACAAACGGCACTGTGCGCGAGGCGCGCGGATTGACCTCCAGCACATAGATCACGCCGTCCTTCATCGCGAACTGGATGTTCATCAGCCCGACGACCTTCAGCGCCTTCGCCAGTTCGCGCGTATAGCGCCGCATCGTATCGAGATCCTCAGGGGCGATATCGGCGGCCGGCAGCACCGAGGCCGAGTCACCGGAGTGTATACCGGCTAGTTCGATCTGATGCATGATGCCCGCAACGACCACATCGGTGCCGTCGGAGACGGCGTCGACGTCGAACTCGAACGCATCTTCCAGGAACAGGTCGATCAGCACCGGATGGTCCGGCGATACGTCGACTGCCTCGCGCATATAGCGCATAAGCTCGTCGTTGTCGTACACGATCGCCATGCCTCGACCACCCAGCACATACGAGGGCCGTACCACCAGCGGATACCCGATCTTTCCAGCACATTGGGATCCTAAGCTTAGAATTCCACGTGGACAAGTTGTCGCG
>JADMIO011509808.1_pt1 | contig 18091 bp, 22 predicted proteins | sample 8958161 | NCBI WGS metagenome assembly JADMIO01 (sample SAMN16585339, study PRJNA669376) | soil metagenome | isolation source: Crop rotation soil | place: USA: Cullars Rotation, Alabama | collected 2011 | reverse complement strand
GCCGCGACTTCAAGTCACGTGAATTCCAAGCTTCGGATCCCACTGTGCTGGAAAGACTTAAGCATTTAGATATTACATGCGGATATTGCAAAGCCAAAGCTGCCCTCGCCGCCGGGGATGCGTTGGGGGTGGGGGAGTGATCATTCCATGAGTTGTCCATATTGCAAATCAAGCCTCTGGGAATATCTTTGGGGTTGCATTTATAAGTGCCGAGATTGCAAACGCATGTACAGTGGAGCACATCAATGACACCCAACAAGACGAGGGACGAAGCTGACGTAGTCGGAGCGAAAAAGATTCTAAGCGACTATAAGATTCCAAGCGAGACTGCCTTTGTCGACATTGGCAATGTCTACTATGCCGCCACACAGCTTGAGGCTGCCTATGACCAAGCTCAAACCGAAATCTCCCGGCTGAAGGGTGAATTGATTATCGCCCGCACTGGCGTAGTTCATCTTAAGGGCGAGCTAAACGCCCACACCAGAGAGAGCGAGAGCTTTGCCAAAGAGGTTGCGTCTAAACTCGTCCGGCACAATGACTTAATCACAGAGCTTGAGTACGCACTTAGGTATTATCAGCCAGCGGCGGCCGTGCGCGATTGTTTCTCTTTGCTTGAGGAGTTTAGGAGGGGGAAGCGATGGGAAAGCAAATGACAGACGAAGAAAAGCAAAAGTTCATTGAAGCGCTAAAGCAAGCGAAGAACGCAGTCCTCTCAGTCATTCACACCACACTTCCGCATTCGCCTGCGCGAAAGGAATGTGAGAAGGCGCTGAGGATGATTGAAGAGTGTATCTCATCAGAAACAAAGTGATGAGTTTGTATAGAATGGGAAACAAAAATCAAAAGACCTAAACCCATCTGTCCCGTTTGCGGGGCTTGGATGCTTAGGCATCCTTCGTTGCTCGATTGGCTAAAATGTATTTCGTGCGGATTTTGTAGGAAGGAAGAACAGTGACAAAATGTCCTCATTGCCAGGGCGAAATAAAGGCTTCTCTCAGCGTGATTCAAGCAAACGATGCACTACGATTTAGAGTTGAAGAGTTAGAAAAAGAATTAGAGTCCACAAAACTACAGTTGGAAAATCTTGAAACGAGATTGCACGAAGCACTTTATTGGGATGATAAATAAATGAATCCTCTTTATTGTGACGACCAGGGATTTCCTGGCACGGCTTCGCCGTTCGATGGCGGCGACACAGCAGCGGATTTGGGAACGATTCTCGCTTTGGACTCAACCGAACTCTTGTCCTTAGGTAAGATGCGTGAGCTATTTGACATCTCAGAGTATGCACCAAGAAGACATCCAGACAAATCAAAATGGTATGGACAGCCCGATCGCTTTAGTCGCGACCAATTAATCCCGATGCTTTGCACGTTTGTTAGGTATCCTGGCACAGAGTCTCAACGATTGTTTTACGGCTCGCATAAGAAACGCTCGTTTCTTTTCTCGTGGAACACGCGTGGTAACGGCCAAATGGATATGCCTTGGAAGATCCCGGACATCACAGGACCGCTGGTGTGGGCTCTATGGATACGTTCTAGCCAATCTAGCTTCGCTAAACTCTTTCTTCCACTGTTAGACTTGGAACTTCTCATTGGCGCCATTCAATGGCGATTCACTCCTAAATCTAACCAGATCACACGTAACCACATGCTATCTGCAATTACCTGTAAGAAGTATTCACCTACTTGGACATCACGACTAGCTTATTGGATAACTGATTTTGATGATTTGATTGAACGTTGGCGCTTATCCAACATCGCCACAAATGAATATCCCACAGCAGATTTATTTCAGAAAGCTGTGAACGACCTTAAGTAACTAGTTTCCGAACACTTATGAAAACTTCAATTATCACTCTAGTGAGCTTGCTCACCTTTTGTACGTTTATGTCCATTCATAAACCACTCTGGGCATTCGGTTTAGGTGTCTTTTGGATGCCAATCTTTCTAACTGCCCTGTTGGATTAAAAGCAAAATGAAATTTGTCGTACATTGTAAGAAAGAATCTTTTGATGTTTACGTTGGAAGACCATCACCATGGGGAAATCCATTCTCTCACAAACAAGGAACATCAGCCAAATATTTAGTCTCTTCGCGCGATGAAGCCATTCAGAAATATCGTGATTGGATTTTGACTCAACCACATCTTTTAGCCCGACTTCCATTTCTAAAAGGAAAAATCCTTGGATGCTGGTGTCATCCCCAAAAATGTCATGCCGATGTCCTGTCTGAATTAGCGAATAAATAATTATCATTTGATTTTTCTTGAAAACTCAGTCTCGTTTTGTTACGTTGTGCTGGTTCAAGTCCAGTCCTGGGGACCATATTATCTATTTTCCCTAATCATTCTCAGTACTTGGACTTTGAGACACTAGCAAATCTGCTGGTGTTGCTGGGGTTCAAAATGAGACGTTCATACTTTTGTCCTAAAGTTTTCATACAAACATCCGATAAGTTTCATATGAAAATTATGAAAAGATGGATTGAGTTAAGCGAGAAGATTCACATTACGCCAACTGGGTATTCGGTGAAGCTTACTGATGAAGAGAAATTAGAATATCGAACTATCCTAACAATCAAAAATGTTCTTACTTCTCAAACTGGTGATTCCACCATTCATAGAGATGTACTTCTTGATTTATTAAAACGTCTTGGATGGGATTCGAAAGGGTTTAAAAAAGGTAAGTTTCACTATGGTGGCGACAAATGAACGTCATGACATTTACCTGTGTTCAATGTGGTCATTGCTATTATTCATCCAAAGTAACTACGCTTTGCCCTATTTGTTTCAATGAAGACCATTCAAATAAGATTAAAGGTTTGAAATGTGAGTGTGGTGCGCATTCTGTTGGCGTCGATAAACACTCTGATTGGTGCATACTTTCTCAAGTATCATTTCCATCAGAAAACATGGTTTTCAAATGTCCTTCCTAGTGCGCCCTTCCGCCAAAGGTTTCCGAGTCATAGAAGAATCCTGGAAACCCCACAAGGTTAAAACTGTCCCTATAACAGCATATGAAGCTCTAGGCTTCAATTTGACCATGACTGTGGCTGAGGCTAAGGCTCGTGCCAAACAAATCAATGCTCAACGTAATAGTGAGTCTAATAGGATTTCTAATACAGCACGTAGAGTTGATTTACTAAAGACTGAATCTAAGGCTTATCTACCCGCTACTGATGTCGCTCTTTTTGAAAAAGAACTGGCTGAAATCTACGCTGATAACCCTTACCGTCTTGAGATAAACAAACGCTATTGGACCGCCGCTCAACTCTGCATCCTCACTCTAGCCATTGACCCTAAGGACTTCCGAGCATCCAACCATAAGCTCATAAACTACTTTAAAGGGAAGAAGTGGAGTCACGATTACATCAAGCGCATTACTCGTATATTGAATCTGTGGGGAGTGTGTGTCTCGCGACACCGAGGAAGTCATTACGAGCCTATTCCTGATCTAACCACAATGCAGGTGCAGTCCATCAATGATAAGCGGGATGGAGTTAAAGGTGTGCGCGTTCCCGCTGAGCCATTATCATGGCCTGAAATTCGGGACAAATGTACCTCATTCGAGAACGAAGGTTTGATAACTAAATGGAACTGGCTAAAGATCGCAGCAGTATTCGGTTTGCGTGGCTTGGAAGTAGATAATCTTAAAAAGGGTAAACAGTTTGCATATGTAGAATATGATAAAGACCAGAAATGCCAGGTCCTATGGGTGTATCAATCTAAACTGATTTCTGTCCCAAAAGATCAACGATGGAAACCCATTCCAGTTGTTCTGCCTGAACAAAAGGAAGCATTGCTTCTCATCCATTCGGGTGAGTTTGAACGTCCTTTAAATAAGACACTACAAAGACACTTCGGTGACGATGTACAGGCATCGCATAGCCCGAGGAAGGCATTTACGGATTGGATGCTAGATCAAGGGTTTGAATTGGAAGACATCTCGACATTTCTAGGACACCATTCGATAGACATGACGTGGCGGAAATATAAAAATAGAAGGAAATTCAAACTACCTAAATCGGGATAAGACACGATGTCGAAAATTCAAGATGAAATGGCAGAATTAAAAAAGGAATTAAAATTAGCGAATCAGCTGAATGATACCCTTCGCAAAGAAATCGAACGTTTGAAGACTGAAAATAAAATCGACTGGGCATCAGGATTTACTGAAATGGAAAATATCTCACATCAATTATTCGATGCACACGAAAGACGAGACTTAGAACTTATAGGTCGATTGATTTATGAAGTTATCGATAAAATTAAGAATGCTTCTTCAGCCATGCAATAGACCTAAATCAGGGTAATATCATCCTATTTTGAGACATTCACACGATTGTACTAAAGTTTTTCGTACAATTAACCGATAATGTTTATATGAGAAAATCTATTACAAACTTAAATAGACTTAAGACTTTCGTAGTGAAACCATTCGATACAAAGATTTTAGAATTTGAAAATGATAAATTAAAACCAAAGGGAGAAATGAAAATGAAAACAATTTTGCTGCTTGCTATGCTTTTGCTTGTTGCAGCTTGCGCTAACGACAAGACAGAGCCGTCTAAGACTCAAATGGCAGATTTTGTTAAATCGCTCGATAAAACAAATGTGTCAATTGCAGGATGTACTGATAAAGGTGCAGTGGAAGCTGGCGTTGAAGAATATGATTGCCATGATCTTTGCACAGTGATCTTTACTTATGGTGGACAAGAATATAACTGGGGACCTATCGGGACACGTCAAAGTGATGGTAGTTGCTACTACCGATACTAAGAAGCAACTCCAATGGCAGTCATCGTTGGTCTCTTCATAATTCTAATAATTGTAGTATTTGTTAAATCAAACAAATCTCAAATGATGTGTTTGCGCTGTGAAGATACCATCTATGCTGTAAAACAATCTCAAGGCAGTATTTGGATTGAGATTGTCTTATGGCTTTGTATGATTGTTCCTGGATTGATTTATTCCATATGGCGAACGACATCTAAGAAATCCGTATGTCCTGCATGTGGTAGTTCCGAAATCGTTCCAATAGATAGTCCTGCCGCCAAAAGAATTAAGTCTAGAATCCCAGGCTAATCGCGATGCCAACGGTGTTTCTTGAACTATAGGAAACACCTAAATAAAGTTCCGAGAACATTCGTCTCTCGAGCATCAAGGTATAAGAATCGGATTGAAAAGACGAAAAACCAGGTTCATATATCCCGCCAACACGCCAGTCAGGTCGATTCTCGACAACCTTACTAGAAGACTTCTCTTTATCGGTGAGACTTTCACTTTCTTTTTGAGTGCTAGTTTCTTTCTCTTTACGTGTTTCTTTAATGACTGTCCCATCAGGTAATCTCGTTTCTTTCGTCACCTCAGTGACGTTTTGATTTCTATTTACCGATTCATCTGTTTGTTGAACGGATTTCTCGACTTCTTTGGTTTCAACTTTAGCTGGTGAAGAGAAACGGCCAGCAGAGAATGCTGCGACTAACAGCACCATCATCACAATATATTTTTTCATGAGTTTATCCGACTACTGTTAACTGAAAAGTATTGTCTGACTGACTAGCCATGAATCGATCGAAAGAATCGCGGCTATTCGTAACCATTTTGATGCCATTCAAAAATGCAACACTTCTACCAAGTAAAATGCATCCATCTGAGTCTTTATTGTAATTGCCCCAATGGAAGAGAAGATTGTCGTGACCAGCAACATGGGTCACTTCATAGGTGGTAAAGTCTGAAACCATTCCATGCAAACGATGTGGACCACGCTGACAAGTAAATGTTCCATTTGGAATCTTTGGCTTAAAGTTACCTAAGCCATCTGGATAAGCATGCTCAAGAGTTACAGCGACTACCCTTCCAGTTTCATCTTTCAAATCTGAAAAGATCCCATCTGATCTATAAAGTCTTCGCTCCAGTCTCAAGTTCATGGTTTCTTCTCATTTGAAGAACTATCTTCAATTTTATTCTTGATATCATCCATGTTGAGTTTGGAAATAATCTCACCCCAGAAATCAATTCCTGTGATGCGATTGAGATTCTCAAAGAAGCTTTTTGCTTCTGTCAGACCAATCAATCCAGTAACTACCTTCACAACTGGAAGTTCTTGCATCAGATAAGTCTCGAGAACGAAAGCCACGATGATGGCTGAATAGTAGGCCAGTATCTTGATCACTGTCCTTCGCATGCCTGATGATGTAATTTTCTTCTTCTCTTTGAGAGAAGCCCACAATCCGCTAATGAAATCTGCCAACGTGAGGACTGTCGCAGCAATCAATGCCGGACGAATTGGAAGAGTAATAACCAAAAGCAAAGCAAAGAACTTCATCAGAAGTCCTGATACATCGAGACCTTTCATTTCGTTTTACCTATTAAGAATTAGACGCTAATCGCGAGAACTTGAATTTTTCCAGAACCACCGCTTCCACCAGATCTTGAACCAACACCAGCATCGCCGCCGCCGCCGCCACCTGCTCCAGTATTAGCGCCTGCACTCGAGCCTGCTGAGCCAGAACCTGAACCTGAACCACCATTACCACCAGCTCCAAATGGTCCGCCGCCGCCGCCGCCTCCACCTGCTCCGCCGCCATTGGCGCCACCAGAACCTCCCGCAAAGTTTCCGGCATGACCACCATCGCCGCCGTTGTTTCCTGCTGTAGTGCCACCGCCGCCTCGCGCACCAGCATCGCTGCCATTGGAACTTCTTCCACCTTTGAAATTTATCGAACCAAAAGAAGAATCGCTACCATCTGATCCACTTCCACCACCAGCACCTATAGTGACAGAAAAGGTACTTCCAGGGGTCGTTGCTATATATTGGAGGCCATATGCAGCACCATTTCCGCCGGCACCAGATGTACCTAGACCATTGGAAGCACGTCCGCCGCCTCCACCGCCGCATCCAGTAATAAGGATGAGATAACATCCATGTGGAACCGTATAAGTTCCATTCGATGTAAATGTTTGAATCTTAGGATTTGGAAAAGAATATGAAGCATCCATTTTTTTTTATTTACACCGTGTAATCGATTCGGACGAGAAAACTCCATCCATCGGTTTGAATTGAAGTGATATCAAGAGCCAAAATATCACCGGCAATGAGATTAATTTTTGTCGCATCGAGAATGGCATTCGTAGAAATGGCATCATCACCAGAACTGAATGCAACGGACGGTTTAGTTGTGAAAATAGAAGTGAAAGATCCGACTCCACTTTTTACTTTAACATCAATCTCAGTAGTTCCCGCCGAACCCGCTTTATCAATAAGGAGATGTACGCCCGTAATTGTGATGGATGAATTTGTAGTGGTTTTTAAAATCTCAGTCGCTAATTGATAATAACCATTCACTCTTAAAACAATCGGCGGGAACGTTCCTACTTGAATTTCAAGAGTTTGAATCCTAGATTCATGGTCATTCAAATCTTCTTGGATCTTAGTTTGTGTAGTTGCAGCTACAGGTTCGCCTGTGGCTATTTCACCATCAGTAATTGCAGTAAATGACATTTGATTTTTATCCTACCAAATAAGATTAGATCCAAAATTCAATGGATCATTATCGATGAGACCGTATTGATCAGTGATATAACCACCATAAAGGCGTTCAGTGTCGGAAGCCGATGACCAATCATTTGTGAAATCGTTAATACATGCCACACGGTTAAACGTATTACTTAAATCAGTCGCATCGACAGTTACAGTTGAACCCGACCGTTTCACTCCTTGAACTAAAGCGAGTTTGCTTTTGTCATTCCCACCATAACGTTCAAAAAACTTTCTATGAGTTAGTTGGACGATATCTCCAACCTGCAAAGTGAAACCTTGCATCTTAGTGGTAAAACTCAGCACACCAGTTGCCGACTCTAAAATGAATGCCCATCGGTTAGCCATGATTCGAGCATCACGCTGTTCGACAAGAAGAGTTGTGATTGTTTTCGTCGTATCAGTCTTGAGAAGATAAGTAGAGTTGTTGCTCGTCTTCTGTTCAGTGTTAATTGCTGAATCATCGGTCAATGGATCATATTCACGTGGGTGATATTCAACAATTGCAGTCTTAACTACATTGTCTGCAGTTGAATTCAAATCAAATGATAAGATATCGGATTCAGAAAACTTCGTTGCTGCGATTGTTTTCTTCGGGCGCAAAACTTGATAGGCAAATTTAAATTCACCATTTTGAACCAATGAACCAATGACAGATATGTTAATTGAATTCAGAACATCTCTGTAGATCGGCAATTCAGTATCCGAAAATAGTGTCGGAACGACCAAGCCTAAGTGTTGATAAGCAATATCTTCAGCATTATCAAATGACGATTCATCTAATTCAGATTCTAGTCCTGCACGTTTCAATAAGTATTTGCTAATTGATGGGGCCGTCTTCATCAATACACCCGAAGTAGTTCCATCTTCAGTTGCACCGAGAACATCTAATGAAACAACCATGCCGTTGTCTGGATCATAAACAAAAGATTGATATCGACCAATGGCAGTAGAAGTGAATGTTGCGGGTGTACGAAGAGTTAAATTGGAATCATCTTCAACTGAAAGAACTTCAAAGAAATCTGTGTTCCCGACAACCCCGATCATAAATCCAGGAAAGATAATCCCCTGGAATCCAGTTCCGGTTACTGAACGTGATGTATTTGTCAGAGTAATACTCGATGCCATTTGAAAAATGGGACCAGCATTCTTCTCTGCAGTGTTTCTCAGCGTGAGAACCGCAGTATCAGCATCAAATGTATAATCCCGATAATAAACCAATGGAACGTTGGCGATTCTAACATTCTGGATAGCAGGTCTTAGAACTGTTGTTCCAAATGTTGGAACTGTCGCTAGTGACGTGGATAAAAGTAAATAATGTTGACCAATTACTCCTCTAACCTTTGTGAGTTCACCGCTTCCGAGTGTTCCAACATAAATAATATCATCCGGATAAAAATCCGCTGTATCATCAACTTGTAATCGGAGAATCGTACTGTCGCCCGAAATTGTGGTGGAAGGTTCGCGAAGAGCATGTCCCGCAACATTGAAAATGCGATTCATATTTCGCTTTGGCTTATCCGGCTTTACAAGTCCATTCACATCTACAACAGATCCAGTGCTAAACTCATCCGTTAGTGTGAGTGTTTCATCATCAACAACAGTTGCCACATTGCTTTCTTGTCCATTCAAAACAATTGAATCTCCAGGTGAAAGTTCCGAAAGGAATGCAGTTCCAGTGCCAGTTACATCAATCGAGCCAAATGTCGCAGATAAAGTTCCAGTCAATGGATAACCATCCACAACCTGATCAATGTTAGTTGGAACATGTCCAAATACTCGTCCCAGGATTAACCGTTGGCTCGCATCTTCCAAATCAGATGGCGTTTTGGCATTAAGACTTCCAATGGTATCCAATTGGATAGTAGCCCTAAGTTCGGCAAATTGATCCTGTAACTGAAATGTAATCGTATCTGACTTATACGCCTTCTTAAGAACGCGTCCTTTGAAGATCAATTTCTTTTCAGATAATGGAAGGTCACGGTGATATGAATAGAGTAAACATTTCTGATTCTCAAAAACTACTTTATCAAAGTTGGAAGGCCAGAAATCATGGTCATTGTAAAGAGTCAGTTCGCCCGAACCTTCAATGGCTTCAGATGTCTGGTTAACAGTATCAATCTCAACGCCAAACTCGGAAGTCGATTTGATCAGATCTTCAAAGAAAACTACATAGCCACTATCAAGATCATTTGGAAGTGCAATTGGAACATTAGCAAAGAACGACTTGAAAGTTAGAACAAGAAATCGTCCATTTGGATTACTAGAGTCAGTTGCACGAAGATACAGAATTTTGTTATCACGGTCATGATAGTACTTACTCGCAGTAACCGAACCAATATCTGAAACTGCAGTATATGCATTCCCAGAATCTTCAATCATGGAAATGGCTTGTTTATCAAAACCTGTGATCTTGTAAACTGAGCCAGAATGAAGAACCCAGCCAACAAGACGTGTAGTCGCTTCCAAGATTGCGAGAGTAATTTTCTCGCTAGAAGCTAGATTTTGAAAATCAGAATATTGCATTTACTTAGTTACCAACTCTCGTAATAGTAATGTTACAAACTCCGCCAGTTGCAAGAGTTCCGCCAGTAAAGGTAATATTTTGATCGGGTCTAAATTGAATCGTGTCCGCTGCATTCAATCGCAGTGATGTAGTACCAGCAGCTCCAATAATTCCAGAAGATCCATTCGTGATTCCAGATAAAAACTTATAAGCAGAGTTATTTTTATATATCAAAAGTTTTCCTGTGGTACTTCCAAGACCAACAAAGGAAGCTTGATAGATCCCCGGCACCGGTGCAGTAAAAACCCACACTGTCGCTGAAGGAGTTACTGCATTGTGTGTGTCATATTCTTTTGAATCAAAGTTGATCGGGACCGAGGTGGTCGCAGCAAAATTAGTAGACACCCAATAACTCGCGGCAATCGTTTCTGTTGCAGCGATGGTGGCTGGACCAGAGACGCGTTCGATAGATATCAATGTAAAAGGGTTTGTACCGGTATTACCGGCAGCTGTAATACCACCACCGGGGTTTGCTGATAACGTATCCCCGGCGTTACATTTTACGGTTACAGATCCACTGTATAAAACGTTAGTCGATCCATAGGTGAAAAAATTTGAGGCTTGAGAACCGTTTTTATAAAGTTGTAACTGATTGCCTGTACCAGATGTCGACGACAATACGGCTTTAACAGCATAGTACCCCGGTACTGGAACGGTGAATTTCCATGTATTCGCAGACCCAGTCGTTATTGCTCCATGAGTGTCGAAAAGAACCGTATCGAAGTTTATGGCTTGTCCGGCCGATGTTACATAGTTTGAAGATACATAGGCGGATGCCGCTACAACTCTCGTGTCGGTGTCGCTCGACATCTGGACGCTTGATGACCAGCCAGCGATTGGAACTCGGAACCAAAATGGAATTACAACTCCATTACCATTACTGCCCCAAATTCCACTTAAAGAAGAAGCAGGAATAGCAACGCCGGCTACTGCACTAAGAAGATTTGATACGTAAACAACACCCGCATTTGTTGCTGTTGCCGTTGTCAAAAAGGTATTATTGGCACCACCAGGACATGCTATCCAGCCGCATATTTGGCCAGCATTAGATGTTGTATTATTATTGGTGATAACATTCGTATCTATACTGAGACCTGGTGGTAAAGAGATAGAACCGAATGAAGACGTTACCGTACCAGGAACTACGGACCCTTGAACCTCTAAGTATTTTCCTACTTGTTGAAATTCAACTTTGACCCCAGATACAGTTCCAAAAGATGTAAAAGTTGGAGTATACGCCACTGGATCCGTGACTGGCGATCCATAAACATATTTGCTAGGATGTACAGAGATATTATCAAATTGAACTGCGTAGTTTGAAGTCGATGTTGTTGCAGTATGAAAAATTAATCGATAACTAGTTCCATTGGATGAAGTCTGAAAATTAGCTTTGAAATGTTCGGAAATACTCGAAGAGTTTGAAAGTAATTTGTAATTTGATGGTTGGATCAGAACAGAGTTGGTTACATCATAAATGTAAATCTCCATATCTGAATCAGTAGTTTGCGAACCTGCAACAAATGTTCCAGATGCAACAATATAATCAAATTCAATTTGAAGAGCTTTAGCTTGATCGGCTTTACCAACAGTGAAAGGAATTGAGAATCCTTCACCTTGTCGGTTTGCAGAACCAGATTTTGTCCAGATTAAATCGCCTGTACCACTGATTGGATTAGTTGTATTCCGTGCGATTGTAGAATTGGGTGAACCGCCAGTACCATCAACCGGCATAGCACCAGCAGCATCGGCATAGGCTGAGTAGCCAGTGGCGTTAGATTCAATATTCGTGTTGGAGATAAGTTCACGGTCACCAATAAGACCGCCACCACCAGCACCAATTTGAGTTTCATTTCCTGAACTATCTAACTTGTATGCATTACCATCACTCTTGACATAAACTTTATAGAATCCCGCAGAAGGATTCGATGGAGTCGATGATTGATCATCAAAGACAATCGCATCAATTACGGGACCGGTTAAAGTTTTATTTGTGAGAGTGTCAGTTGTGGCTTTTCCTACCAACGTGTCAGTTGCATTCGGCAGAGTAACAGTACCGGATGTGTTGAGCGTTAGAGTACCAGAACCACTAATCAGGTTTGTTGCTGTATTGCCACTTAGTGTTTTATTCGTGAGTGTCTGAGACTTGGCAAGTAAAGCAATATCATCATTACTCGAGCCCGGTGTTAAACTTGTGATACCGGCGGTATTCGGCGCCTTGAACTGCCAAGAATTTCTATCTGTGGATGTCTCAATATATCCGGTGATTGAACTATTTTCTTCAATCTCAATACCGGCCGAACCGCCAGAGCCGGTCCCAGCGCCTTTATTGAGAGTAACCAATTTGTCCGTAACTGTTAGATTAGTTACGTTTTCATTGTTTAATGAACCAGTGATGTTAACTGTGGTGTTCCCACCACCGATGTTAATCGTATTTGCACCAGTGCCCGTACCAATATTAATTGTAGAAGCGGTGTTACTTGTTCCAAGATTTTGAGTTGTACCTGTTGCAGTGAGATTCTTTACTCCAGTAACGTTATCGCTATCATCAATGGTGATGCCTGATTCTTGAATCTGTCCCGACGTTCCATTGAATCGTGGAAGTGTATTGTCAACACTAGTGATCGCATCAACTTTGTTAGGAAGTGAGGAATTGATTGTATCAACATCACCCTGGAGCTCTTCCAATGCAGCTTGAACATCTGTACTCGAAAGATTTCCAGATGGATCAACTGAAACAGCATCTGCAGAAATAGCAATAGACGTAGGTTCGACAGAGCTTTCAAAGCCGTCGGAGAAATCTAGAATGCGCATTAAATAATTCCTGAACTACTACTTGGTAGTTCGTTCCCAAATCTCTAGGTCGAGAGGAAAATTGAAGTCAGAAAGTGGTTCATCTGTGAGTGGATATTTTGCTAAATCGTAACCATTGGCCCAGCCGATATATGCAGATTCATTGAATGTATAACCATCTCCACCGACAAGTTTTACTCGGTACGAAACATTGGCTTGCATATAAAGATCGATATTGAATCGGACATACCCGTGAAAATAATTGAGCGCTGCAATATCAGAAATATTTACCGAACTGCTCTCAGCTAAGAGAGTGTCACTTTCATTATAGATCTGAACCTTCAGAGAACCAGTCGCAAAATTATGGCGATAAATATGCGGGCGAATCGCTGATACAATTGTATTTTTAGATGGAATCATGACCTGCTCAAGGCCATCAGAATCCAACTCTTGAATAATCAATTTCACGATAGTTCCAAAACGGACATTGAATCAGTGCTGAGCATGTTGTAGTTCACATGCTTCAACTGCAGAGATGGTTTCAGTTTCCCATAAATAGTAAAATGGTCTTTATCAAAAACATCATCTTCGGGATCGATAACAATCACGACCGGATATTTGGTTCCATTATCTCTATAAGCACTATCGATAATTTGAATCACTGAATAATCAAGAAACTGATATTGGAAATCCAAGTTCATCAGAGTTGGATATTCGTCACCGTAAGTGTGACCAAAATCATTTGTCGTAACTTTGGTTTTATCTAGGAGTGTATAGGTGAAACCATTCTGAGCATTTGGAAGAGCCAAACCCTTCCCTAACCAGACAACGCCAAGTTCCACATAACCATTGGGGTTGCCTGAATCTTGAATCAGTACACGCCAATAACGATAGTTCTGATCTGAAGTGAAGTAATGCGATGCCAACATGTAGGTGTTATCAATCGTAAGAGTTTGATCAATAGCCGGCGACGTCCACACATTCGTTGCATTGGCTTGAATCTTCACCGTCGCAGTATTTGACAATTTGATGCCATCTTCTTTCGACCAAAAAATCAAAACTGAATCAATTGGCTCGGTCGTAATCATGTCAAAAACAACCCATTCCGAATCCACATCAGTTGAACGCCAACGCTTTGAGCGAAATGGATGTTTCAGATTGGAAGCAGGGAAACTGGGGTCTTGACTCGAAACTGAAATGATCGTTGCGTCTTCTGAACAGAAGTTTTGATTCATCAATTTCATGCGAAACTACGTCCTGCCGCAAGTTCAGATCTAAGAGTATTGGCCACGGTCTTTCCACCGATATTGATATTGATGGATTCATCACGACCCGCGATCAGATTAATCAACATGTCGAGTTTACTTTCAACTCCGCCATTACCGAGACCTGCACCATTAGCCAGGCTGAATAACTGAGATTGCTGACTTCGATTGAGGATCATTTCACCAGAATTCACATTCGCTGCAATACGGTCACCCGTGAAACTTGTGCCGGGAACAATACCACCATCTTCAAATGAAGGACTTGTCGAGGCAATATTTGCGACTTGGACAAATCCTGCGATACCTTGTGCCGCCGCCAATGGAATGTTGAATGGGAACGGAACTGAGGCCATTGTTTTGGTAATCGCTTCATAAGTATTGATGGTTGCCGATGCGATTGCAGACGCTTTTCCAATTTCAAACAATTCTCTATTGGAAGTCCGCATAAGACTCGAGAGATTTCCGAAAGTATCAGCAACAGCCGAAACCTTTTGTTCCTCAAGTTTACGTTCAGCTTCAACTAGGTCCGCTTTAGTTTTAAGTTCTTTCTTAGTATTATCGGCAACGCGTTTTTGATCTGCCAATGCAAAGTTTGCCGCGAGTTGATCTTTTGCCGTTTGATATTGACTCTCACTGATAAGCTTCTGATCTAAGGCGGCCTGCAATCTCGCTTGATCAGTGGCATATTGTTCAGCTTCAGCTTGAACACGAGTCGCTTCAAATTCTTGGTCAATAGCTTGTTTGAATTGAAGATACTGAACGTCATTAATCTTTTTCGTTTCAAGAAGATTTTGGTAAACAGCCAATTGGCCTTCAGCAGATGCTTTAGCCGATGCAATCTCATTGTCACCTAATGACTTGCCGGATTCAGACTGCTTAATGAGTTCATCAGTGAATGCCTTAAGTCTATCTTGGGCCTTTTTTTGTTCTTCAGAAAGATTTTTAGTTACATTTGTCGCATTCTCTAAACCAGTGCTCGCCTTGTTTGAACCATTAGCTAATGCACTTAGACCATTATCTGCAGCATCTTTGAGACGTAAAATGTCAACTGCAGTCTTAGCGAGTACACCATCACCAGTAGCGCCAAATGCATTGAGATTTTTTGAAGCTTCGGCGCTGAATTGTGCAGCCTCCTGCGCCGCTTGTTGAAATCCAACACTAAGTGCGCGGATTGGAATAGTCAGAGCTAAAAATGGTTTAGTAAGCGTTTGGACTGCACCAAACATAGCTTCAAATGCTCGAACCGTTGTATCGGCAACGGTGATAGTGACTGCTAATGAATTGAGAAAAGATGAAAGACCTTGCCCGACCAATAATGTTAATGCTGAATTTTGGTTCTTAAGACCGCCGGTTAACTCTTCCATAATAACGGAAAGTTCTTTAACGGTATTGATGACGACGGGGTTTTGAACAACTAAGAATCCAATTTCTTTTGTTAGATCTTCAAAACTAACAGTCGCGAGTCGAATGGATCCTGCAAAGGTATTAACCTTCTCTTGTGCAGCGCCACCGAATCTGTCTTCAATTACCTGAAGTGCATTATTAAAGGTCTCTGCGTCTGTCCGACCCTTCTGAATGGCAAGACCCATCTTTTGAAGAGATGTGATGTTACCATTTGCAGCTTTACCGAGTGCCTCAGATGCGGAACCTAAATCCTTATCCAGTGCAGTTGAAAGATCTAATGCTGCCTGTGTAGCATCCTTTAAACCGTTCTTGTCTAATTGTGCGAGAGATTGAATTAAAGCAGCGTTCTTGAGAATGACATCATCAGCAACGCCTGTTGTCTTTTGTAATTCAGCCGCGTAGTCCTGAATTTCTTTAGATGTATCTTCGGAGTACTTGCCTGTTTGGGCTAGAGCGATATTTAGAGAATTGATCGCATTTTCTTGTTCTTCGGCGGCTTTTACACCGTCGACAATAAAAGCATCAAACAGTTGATGAGCAACATCAATGATTCCTTCAAAGGCTTTTACAACGAGGTTTGCCGCAAGGTTACCTTGAAAAATTTCATACACACCGGCAGCTTTGCCAATGCCAATAGAGATTTCTGAGAAGGTATCTTTACCGGAATCTTTTAATTTATTAAGGGATTTGTCCGCTTTATCGGACCGGGAAATGAAATCGCTAAGAGCCGCCTGGGCCGCTTTATCTTCGAGGCTGAGGCTTATTTTTATTGAGGTTTCTGCCATGTTTCTTTAGCGACTCACTAATTTTGATTTCAGATTCTTGCTTTAGTTTTGCAAGAACAGAGAAGATCTCTATAATCTGCGCGGGTTGTTCACTCACACTTCCTGGAAATGGAAGAGAACCTAGCCGATAGTTTTCAAACAGAACCAGAACGTAATTCATCAGACTGAACTTCAAATGATCAAATGGCTTCGTAAACCGAAGGCCACATGACTCAACCGAGTTAAACTTCTCTGATTTTTTCTTCTTTGCGTGAGCCAACGCCTCGGGTGAATACCCTCGAGCTTGCACTTCCGATGAGACCTTATGTTTCTCACCATCAAATGCATCATTGTAATGAGCAACTAGATGAACAAAATCTACATCAGAGAGTGATGACAGTTCCATTATCTGTGTGAACAATGTTCGCCACAGAATATGGACATGGCTCACGCCTAGGGCTTTTTTTCTTCAGGCTTCCCGGGTTTAACTAACTCAACGCCTTCAATTGGCTTGCCATCTTCATCGACAAACTTAGCGGGAATGCCGTTGGCGAGTGTTGAACAAACCGTATAGAGTTTCTTTGTAACTTCCAGATTCATAAGGTCTTCAACACATGAGTCTGAAAGAATCTCATTCTCGAAATGAAGAGTATATGGATTTCCATCTGAATCCACGACCCCTTCCATTCCTTTGAGTGCGTACTTAATTGAAAGACTGATTCCTCGGGTTAACTCTTTAATATTACCCTTAGAACTTCCAACTAACATCGCCTGTTGAATTTCGGTTTTCTGATCCAATGATAGGGGTGACAGTTTCACCGTGATATCATCGATCTTAACAACAATGCGGTCCGTTCTCTTATAGATCTTAGCCAATTGAATCCTCCCAAGTTTCTTGAATAAAAAGTCGAGCCGACCAACCTCACACCTTCAGTGAACATTTAGTTCACTCTGCGCATGTGACTCGCACCTGGGGAGGTAAATCCCTTAGATAACTGCGATGTAAATTTCTGGAGTTGTCCCCGAATTACCACGGTTAGCACTGAATGTGATGGCATCTTGCAAGAGACCATCAGAATCCGCTTCACCTAATTCAGTGATTACACAATTCGGCATATAGATCGCAACGACATTACCGAATTCGCCGGGTGTGGCCGTATCAACTTTCGCATAAGCAAACAAACTGAATGCTGTATTCGCTTTATATTTTGTAAAATTATCTATGTTATCATCAGCCTTGTAAGGATCGAATGTACCAGTGATGGCTCGTTCCGTCGCACGGCTTGATACTCGTCCATTCTCTGCATTGATGGAAGTTTGAAATCCTAGAGTATTCTCAAGAGAGACTGTTACTTCATTTACTTCTAGAGAACCGGTGTCCATGTATACACGGCCATCCAGAACGATGGGAGGAAGGGCCGAATCATAGGCAGGTGTGAATGGAATCGAAGTTTCTGACCGATCAAAATTCAAACCTTCAAAACCAAATTTAAAAGATGGAAGTTGACCAGTCTTGAAATTATCAAGAGACATGGTTTTGACTTTACAGCCGGTTGCCTGTTCAAGAATTGCGCCTTCGATATATTTGGAGATTGAAAGACTTGGATGTCCGGAATCAGCAACTATATAATTCGTCGCCTTAGCAATAACAACACTATCATCCATATCACCTGATGGGTGAGCAATTAAAAGTGTGATTGTTGCAGTCTTTCCAGCACATTGGGATCCTAAGCTTAGAATTCCACGTGGACAAGTTGTCGCG
>JADMIO011419573.1_pt1 | contig 18091 bp, 11 predicted proteins | sample 8958161 | NCBI WGS metagenome assembly JADMIO01 (sample SAMN16585339, study PRJNA669376) | soil metagenome | isolation source: Crop rotation soil | place: USA: Cullars Rotation, Alabama | collected 2011 | reverse complement strand
GGCGAGGGCGATGCCGCCCAAGCCAATGCCGCAACGGCTGAAAAACTGGCGGCGCGTGAGCTGGCGCAAATCGGGATGGGTGGGAAAATGGCTCATCGTTATTCTCTCGTGATGGTTTCGTCCAGGTTCAGGAGCACGCGGGAAACGGTCGTCCACGCCGCCAGTTCCTTCGGATCGAGACTGGCCGGTCTTTTCTCCGGCAGCAGGGCGGCGGCCTCCTGGGGCGATTTGGCAAACGCCGCCGATTCCTTGCTTAACAATTCGAGCAGGCGTTGCCGCTCCTCCGGCGCCGGTTTGCGCGCGAGACATAAGCGGAACGCGGTATCCATCAAATCCGGATTGGCTTTCGGTTTCGTTTGCAGCACCCGGGTGGCCAGTGCCTGGGCGAATTCCACAAACGCCTGGTCGTTCAACAACGTGAGCGCCTGGAGCGGCGTGTTGGAGCGCGGCCGGCGCGTGCAGGCGGTCATGCCGTCCGGACTGTCGAAAACCATCAGCGCCGGATGCGGCGTCGCGCGCCAGAAAAACGTATACAGGCCCCGGCGATAACGGTCCCCATTTTCACTGGCCAGCCAGTGTTGTTTGCCCTGGCCGAGCGTCATCACACCGTCAGGCTGCGGCGGATAAACACCGGGGCCGCCCACTTTCGGATTCAACAGGCCGGTCGCCCTGAGGCAGACATCGCGCACGATTTCCGAATCCAGGCGCAGGCGGGATTGCCGGGCCAACAGCTTGTTGTTTGCGTCCACGTTCGCCAGTTCGGGGCGGACGCGCGAGGACTGACGGTACGTGGCCGAAGTCACGATGAGCCGGTGCATGGCCTTCTGACTCCATTTCCGCGCCATGAACTCCGTGGCCAGCCAGTCGAGCAACTCGGGATGCGAGGGCGGCGAACCTTGCGTGCCGAAATCATTTTCCGTTTCCACCAAACCGCGCCCAAAGTACTGCTGCCAGATGCGGTTGACCTGCACGCGCGCCGTGAGCGGGTTCTGCGGCGCCACAATCCAGTGGGCGAGATCGAGGCGGTTGGGTTTTTCCGTGGGCGGAAACGGATTGAGAATTTCCAGCGTGCCGGGCGTGACCGGGTCGCCATGGCGCGTAAAATCGCCCTTGATGAAAATGTACGACTCGCGCGGCTGCTTGCGTTCCGCCAAAACCATGGTCGTGACGATGCGCGGCTCGTCCTTTTTGAACTTTTCCAGTTTTTTCCGCAGTTGCTGATAGCCCGAATCCTGTTCGAGGAACGCGGTGTGCGCGGTCTTTGCTTGTTCCTCATTGCGTTGCTCCGGCAGCAGCAACAGCGCAATTTCCACGTCGTCCTTGAGTTTCTCGCGTTGCGCGGCGGTCAGATTCGTTTCCCAGGCCGTCTGTTTCGCGGCAATCGAATCCGCGTATTTTTGCAGCTCGGTTTCGATGGCCTGGGTCTTCGTGCGATAGGCCTCGCGCTGGACGAGTTCCTCCGCGGTGGCCACTTCCAGGGTGGGCTCATCCTGATTATTGAGGAACGCAAACAATTGATAATACTCGCGCTGGCGGATGGGATCGAACTTATGATCGTGGCATTGCGCGCAGCCGACGGTGAGACCCAGGAACGCCGTGCCTGTGGTATTGACGCGGTCGAGCACGGACTCGATGCGGAATTGTTCCGGGTCAATGCCCCCTTCCTGGTTGATCTGCGTGTTGCGATGAAAACCGGTGGCGACCTTCTGCTGCTGCGTCGCGTTGGGCAGCAAATCGCCGGCGAGTTGTTCCGTGACGAACTCGTCATAGGGCAGATCGCGATTTAGCGCGGCGATGACCCAGTCACGGTATTTCCAGATATTGCGCGGACCATCAATGCTGTAACCATTCGAATCCGCGTAGCGCGCCACGTCGAGCCAGTGGCGCCCCCAACGCTCACCGTAATGCGGCGAAGCGAGCAGTCGGTCCACGAGCCGTTCGTAAGCATCGGGCCGGGTGTCATTCCCAAACGCATCCACCTCGGCGGGCGTCGGCGGCAGGCCGGTCAAATCCAGGGAGACACGGCGGATCAGCGTCACGCGGTCCGCTTCGGGCGCGGGCTTGATCTTTTTTTCCTCGAGCCGCGCGAGAATAAAACGGTCCACCGGATTGCGCGGCCAGTTGGTTTGTTTTACTTCCGGCAACGGCGGCTGCGTCGGGACGACAAAGGCCCAATGCTTTTTTGATTCCGGCGCTTCGTCGGCGGGAGCTTTGGCGCCCTCGTCAATCCACCGGGCGAGCGTCGCAATTTGCGCGTCGGTCAGCGCCGGTTTCTTGTACGGCATCTGCGAAATGCTGTCGTGCGTGCCTTTGACCGCCTGGATCACCAGGCTCTCCGCGCTCTTCCCGGGTTTGAAACCGGGACCCACCTCGCCGCCTTTGAGCAAAGCCGCCGCCGTATCGAGCCGCAGACTGCTTTTCTGCTGTGACGCCCCGTGACAGCGATAACAATCCTCCGCGAGGATGGGTTTGACCTCGCGCAGGTAATCCACGGGCGCCGCCCGGCTGGTCCCGACCACCAGACCGGCGGCAAGCAAGGTTGCAAAACGTTGATTCATGCCATGATATGCAGACGACTCGACACCACGACCCGCATTTTAGTTCGTCGGCCGCCGCAGGCAAAATGCTTTTCATGCCATTTTTGTGCTATTGCCCTTGATTGCCTCGTCGAAGATTGCAACCAAGCCAAGTCGCATGGAGCGCATTTCGACAATCTGATCGTGGCGGACTTCCGGAGGGCGGGCGTGCCGGACGGCGGAACGACGCTGGCCCTGTTAGGTATCGGTGTGGCCGGGTTGGCGGGTTTGCGCCGTAAGATTTGATTCCCGGCCGGGCTGCGTGGCTCGACCAAAATGTGTGGCGGAGAAGCTTGCTTCTCCGCCATAATTTTTTGGCTGGTTCGAATGGAATTGACAAAGGAAAACTGGCAAACTAGCGTGCTAAGAACTCACAAAACAGTCCGACCGCCCAAATTGGGAAAAATGATGTCATCTGTCAGACTGATTATTCAAAGCATTGTTTTTTTGGTCTTTGCCGCCTCTCAATGCCCGGCATTCGAATGGTCAGGATATCAGCATTCTGTGGGAAACTTTCCCGCCGCCGGCTCGTTTTTTGACCCAAACTGTTGGAAAAATTATGAAGTGCCGGGAACGGCTCCGGGCAGCTTGACCAATGATTCCGTATTTTTTGGGCTACCAAACAACACGGGAAATGCCAACTTCGTCCACCATCCTCACATAGTTTATTTCGGCAATTTCAATTTTTACGATCCGCCCAACTCGCCAGGCTATTTCTCTGCCGACCACGCCGAAACGCGGCAATTGTCCATTGCGGCCGACGAACAGCAAATACCATGGGTTTTCGATTTCGGAAGCGGGCAGAATCCAGGCGCCAGTTTTCCCGAACCGGCCAAAGGGGGACTGCGCACGATATTTGCGGATGTGTTGGGCTCGTTATTGGTTCGCAATGGCGAATGGGAGGTTTCATCCCTGGCAATCTCGCATCCGCTGTCCATTCCACCGACCAACTCCACCGCAACTCTTGTCGTGGAAGGTGCGGGGGCCGCGATAACGGCCGGGGACATCAAAGTAGGAGACCGCTTCCCTGATTTCGGGCAGCATAGTGGTTCGGGAATTCTAGTCGTGACCAACGGCGGCCGGGTCCAAGCGGGAACCGTTGGGCTGGGTGCGCACTCCACCTTGATTGTTTCAGGCACGGGGTCCACCCTGAATTCACTAAGAGACCTGGAGGACGGAACCGTCTTAATCGATGATGGAGGCGAGGTCTCCATTGACCCCTATTCGTTCTTTCAAGCCGGTCTTTTCTACCTAGGCTCAACAAATGAGGCGCCCGCCACAGTAACACTCCGAGGGGCCGGGTCCCGCTGGCTTCCACCCATTCAATACCTTTTATCAATTGGACCAATTTGGGATCCAAATAGCGGTGAGCTTTTATCACAGCCCGGCCGGGGAGCTGTTCATATTGAGTCCGGAGGCTGGTTCCCTTGTGGCAGGGCCGTTGTAGGTTGCGACCATGGCACGAATGAGATCGTTGTTTCTGGTATGGAATCTCGCTTGATGGGTGAAAGCTTGGGTCTGCTTTCCGGTAGCCGCCTTGAGATTCGAGATCACGCTAGCGCGATGCCGGGAGACTTTGAAGTGGGAGGCGGGGAACTTCTGGTGCATTCGGGGGGTAAACTGACGACAAGCAACGCGTTCCTAGTTGTGGAACAGGGAGAGCAGACCACACATGCCCTCATTGAAGGCGATGACTCCACATGGGTTACAACGTCATTGTCTCTATACAACGATGGGCTTGGGAATGCTCCCCAAATCCCGCAAAGAAGCACGCTCGAAGTCAGAACCGGCGGTCTCGTGCATATTCAACCAGAATTGACTAATTGGTTTTTGCCTTATATCGAAATGAGCGCTGAGAGCGTTATCGACATCAGCAGCCATACAAACAGCAACTGTCTTGGTTGCGGCTGGCGAGGCGGACGTCTCCACCTTGGCTACGAAGACACGGCATCAATGCCCGACGGCCGATGCGAAATTAGGGGGGAATTGGTGATGCATGTCAAGAAACGAGCGGATAATACCCTGACCAGTGGCCTGATTAAGGCCGATGTCATTGATTTATCGCACGGTTACGGACCGTCCGTATCTGTTGAGGGCGAACTTGCAGCCGGAGACCGATTCAAATTGTTCGAGGCCCCTATTATCGACATCGACCTGGCGAGAGTATCCACTCCTCCTTTGAGCAATAGCCTGCAATGGGACCTTTCTCGATTGAAAGTCGACGGGACCATCGGAGTTGTGTCCGTCACAATCGCCGCCCAACCAGCCAGCCAATTCGTCGTGTCTGGAGGAAACGCACAGTTTCAGGTCGTTGCTGCAGGAGTCCAGCCCTTTACGTACCAATGGCAGTGCCAGGGAACAAATCTGATAGGGCAAACCAACGATATACTGACACTTTCCCGAGTGTCCGAAGCGATGGTCGGCGCTTATACCGTAGTAGTCTCGAATTTGCTTGGATCGGTCCAGAGTGACCAAGCCATTCTGTCCGTAATACAACTGATTTCTTTCGAGACAAACTTTTCATTGCAAATCCGCGGCATGGCTGGCTGGCACTATAGGATTGAGGCAGTTGAAAAGATTCATCCCACGAACACCTGGGTCTTGCTGACTAATTTCGTACTACAATCCTCGGACAGGATTTGGTCTGATCCCGAGTCCGGATTGCGGCCCGCGAGATTCTATCGTTTTGTAATTTCCCCGTGACGTTGAGCCGCTTCCTCGCACCCGTAACGGAAAAACGGCTGGGTTCGAGGCTATCCATGCCCAATTGACTTGATGAACGCCGGTACGACAACGCAATCAGTTCGACGGAGCCGTCCATGTTATGCCTTTATGGCCGTTCTGGTGATGATGAGTGGCCTATCGTGGCGTTCGGGCGGGCTGCCGCCGTTCGTCTCAAAATACGGCGGCGATTTACTTTGGGCACTGCTGGTGTTTTGTGCGTTTGCTTTTATTTTCCCCCGCGCCGCCACCCTGCATCTAACATTGCTGGCGCTGGGGTTTGCCTGGGCCATCGAGTTTTCCCAGCTTTATCACGCGGACTGGATTGATCAGATTCGGGCCACGCGAATCGGGGCCCTGACGCTGGGCTCAGTGTTTAATTGGCCGGACTTGCTGGCTTACGCCATCGGTGTCGCCGTTGGAGCGGTGCTCGATTGCTTTCTGTTGCCTTTGCGCCGCCTGGCGCCATCATAGCATATGATCGTGGGATTCCATCCTGTGTTCGATAACCCGGTTCGCATGGGTTACGTGGCCGGATGGACGCGGCCCGATGATCTGCTACAGCGTCTGGGGGATTTGGATCATGCGATCGGCGAGTGCCGGGTGGTGCCAGCCACCTGGGAACCATTCCACCGCGAATGCCCGAGTTGCCGCTATGCCGGGGCCTACGCCTGGGCCCAAAGCCGGCTGCAAAATCCCCATACCTTCGCGCAAGCGCTGCCGCTCTTTCCCGGCGAACCGCAGCTTGCCACTCCAGTCGGGCAGGCCCTCAGGTTGATCCTCCGCAGCAAGAGCGAACCGTCACGCGTGACGCGAAAGCTGATGCTCAGGGAAGCATTGGAAACCTGGGAGTCCCACGCCGACCCGTGGCTGGAGCAGGTCGTTGCAACTTGCGCCGCCTGCGGAATGGTCACCTCGCTGGAATCGCTTCAGCAACACGTGCAACAAGCCTTGCAACCTTTGGCCAAGGAGCCTCCACCTGATGACGACGGCATGAAGTGGTCCGACGGGCCGCTCGGTTTCCAGCGGGGCCATGGTTTCGACAAGGAATTGTTGCAAATGGACGGCTGGACCCCGAATCCCGGGCTCATCATCCTACCGGTGGACGGACCCAGTCACGCCCTGACGCGGCAAATCCTGCGCCTCGACCTGGGCAACGTCGTGCTCCTCAGCGCCAGGAAATCCGCCCGCATTATTGCGTGGGAAAAAGTCACCTTGGTTCACTTGTTCGAGGGGACGTTGATGTTTGAAATGATTGACGAACCTTCCTTGAGGGTCGCTGGCTACCAGCATCCAGAGCATGTTCTCACCATCGTGCAGGAATGCTATCGGGCCGCCACCGAGCGGCTGCTCCAAGCCCTCGCCACCAAAGTGATTCACACGACTCCGTGAAGATTGAAGCGCGGAACGAATTCAATACCGTTGCGCCGCATCGGTTCTTCAGAGCCTGTCTGAAAATTACGAGGGGTGCTGCGGCTGGGGATTTTGGTTGTGGCCAAGGCGGCGCGTCCGGAGCAGCCCCACTGTGGGCTGTGACGGGCGCGCCAACGCCGGCCACGGCCAAAAGACCCGCCGCCCGGAGGGTTTTCGCGCAAAAGGCCCTCTGGCTTCGTTGCTCCTCAGTCGCAGATCCACAAGGGATATGCTCCTTCGTCGCGCCTCGCCAGCTGGCCTTTTCCGCGAAAACAGCACCCCTCGTAATTTTCAGACAGGCTCTTAGATCATTTTAGTAAATTTCATGGCCGTCAGAATCCCTACGATTGGCAATGCCAAACAACGGAATTGCCGCAAGAGAACGCAGAGAACGCAACAGACTACCGCCATCTTTGTGATCTTTGCGTTCTCTTGCGGCTATATAATGTTCGGAGGCCGCGTGGCTGGCAGTTCCCTTTCAGGAATGATCTTCGGGTGTTTCCGAAGCCTGAAGGCGTAAAATGATTTCTTTGACCGGCAACGGCACGTGGGCTTCCCGGCTGTAAGCAATGACCAGCCAATCCTTGTTGGCAGCGGTCTCCAAACGGCAAACGACCTCGCCCCAGGTGAATTCCCTCTGCCCCGCCAGATCGGCACTGATCACTCCCTCGTGAAAGGCCCGGCGTTCCGTATCATCGGGTGTGCCCGGCTCATAGAACGTATGCTGGTGCGCCAGCAGCACGACATGAATACGCTCATCGTCCGCCGAGAGCGCTTCCACCTCGAAGGTGCCGTGCTCGGAAGTATGCGCGCCAAAAACGTGGCGTTGCCAACCCTGGAAGGACAGCTTCTGGGTTTTGATCCGCGGCACGTCTTCTCCCGCTTCAGACAGGGAATGAAAGGAGCAGTGGGGGCGGATGTGAAGCCCGCCCCTGAAATCAATCTCTCCAGTGCCACGATGAATCATCAAAAACAACTTATGATCCGGTTAATTCACCGGCAAGAGACAAACTCGACTTTCCATGAACCTGACGCAGGGACGCCCTCCCTGTGAACCTGCGCTGCTGTTGCGCAGGCATTCCTGCCTGCGAGTTCACGGGACTTTCCAGTCCCGTGTTTCGGAACTGGCGACTGGAAAGTCGCCAGAACCCGCAGACAAGAATGTCTGCGCTACGCTCGCATCCGTTCGGTTCAGGGGTTCAAAGCGCGAAATTCCATTCGGGGAAACCTCACCCCGGCCCTCTCCCATCCGATGGGAGAGGGAGAATCACAGGGCCGCGCCCGTTACATGCGAACGGTTCGGGGGGATTACAGCATTTCCATAAGCGATATAGCCGCAAAAAGGCACAAAAGGCTCAAAATCGCCTTTCCCTTTGCGCTTTTTGCGCTTTTTCGTGGCTATAAGATTATTGAAATTGCTCTAACGCGTGAATCGAGATAGGGCAAATTCCCGCCCCAGCCTATCCTCCACCACGAAGCACTGACGTCATTTCGCTTTGATCATTGGCGGTCCCGCTGGTTCCAATGCCCGGTCGAAAATCGTCACCGGCGAACGCGTCGTCAGAATCGCCTGGTCCGTTTTCGCGTAGGTGTTGATCAGCAGGCATTCGCATGGGCGATGGGCTCTATCCAGGGCACCTTTCGTTCATTGACCGGGCTGCGCGTTTTTCGTCGCGCGCAAAGTCAACGTCCCGTGAAAGTTTTCAAACGCGTTTGCGATCATGACGTTGCCGCCTTGGGACAAGAACACGCCGGAGCGCGGACAGCTTTGTCCGCGCAAACTGGTTCGGAGGAACTCGCGGACAAAGCTGTCCGCGCTCCTTTCCCAGGCTATTTCTTCTGGAATTCCAAAGCCCCGTTCTTCGTGGTCACTTGGATCCGGTCGCCGGATTTGAACTCCCCCGCCAGTAATTTCGTGGCGAGCGGGTCGAGCAGATGTTCCTGAATGGCGCGCTTGAGCGGACGCGCGCCAAATTGCGGATCGTAGCCCTCCTTCGCCAGGAAGAATTTCGCGCCGGCATCCAATTCCAATGCCATGTGCTGCTGCGCCAGGCGTTTAACCAGGCGCTCCAGTTGAATGTCCACAATGCGCGCCAGTTCTTCCTCGTCGAGACTCTGGAAAATAATTGTGTCGTCCACGCGGTTCAGGAATTCCGGGCGGAAATGCTTCTTCAATTCCGCCATCACCTTGTCCTCCATCGCGGACCGCGCCCCGATCGCGGTGCGGCCATCCAGAAAATATTCCTGGATGATCGTCGAACCCAGATTGCTGGTCATGATCACGATGGTGTTTTTGAAATCCACCGTGCGGCCCTGGCCATCGGTGAGCCGGCCATCATCGAGCACCTGCAGCAGGACATTGAAAACGTCGTGATGCGCCTTCTCGATTTCGTCGAAAAGCACCACCGAATAGGGCCGCCGCCGGACGGCTTCGCTCAGTTGCCCGCCTTCCTCATAGCCGACATATCCGGGCGGCGCGCCGATCAACCGCGCGACGGTGTGCTTCTCCATGTATTCGCTCATATCAATGCGAATCAAAGCCTGTTCGTCATCGAACAGGAATTCCGCCAGCGCGCGCGCCGTCTCGGTTTTGCCGACGCCGGTCGGCCCCAGAAAAATGAACGACCCAATGGGCCGGTTCGGATCCTGCAAACCGCTGCGGGAACGCCGCACCGCGTTCGCCACGGCCTTGACCGCGTCCTTCTGGCCGATGACGCGTTGCGCCAGCCGTTCGTCCATCCGGAGCAGCTTCTCGCGCTCGCCTTCCAGCATCCGCGACACGGGAATGTGCGTCCATGACGCCACCACTTGCGCGATGTCCTCGTCCGTGACTTCCTGGCGGAGCAAGGTATTGCGGGTCGCTTGCGCCGCCTGTTTTTCGATGTCCGCCAGCCGCTTTTCCAGTTCCGGGATTTTGCCGTATTGGATTTCCGCGGATTTCGTCAAATCGCCGCGCCGTTGCGCCTGTTCGAGTTCGATCCGCGCCTGCTCCAGTTGCGATTGCACCACGCTCACGGCATTGACGGCGACTTTCTCGTTCTGCCACTGCGCGGTCAGGGCCTTGGATTTGTCCTTGAGATTCGCCAGCTCGGCGTCAATGCGCTTCAGGCGCTCCTTGCTCGCCGGGTCTTTTTCCTTCGCAAGGGAGGTGCGTTCGATTTCCAATTGCAGAATCTGCCGGTCCAGTTGATCGAGTTCCGTGGGTTTGGAATCCAATTCCATCTTGATGCGCGAGGCCGCTTCATCCACCAGGTCAATCGCCTTGTCCGGCAGAAAACGGTCCGTGATGTAGCGATGCGACAACTGGGCGGCCGCCACGAGCGCCGTGTCCTGGATGCGCACGCCGTGATGCACTTCGTAGCGTTCCTTCAACCCGCGCAAAATCGCGATGGTGGACTCCACCGTCGGCTCGGCGACCATCACCGGCTGGAAACGCCGCTCCAGCGCCGGATCCTTCTCGATGTATTTGCGATATTCGTCGAGCGTGGTCGCGCCGACGCAGCGCAATTCACCCCGCGCCAGTTGCGGCTTCATGATGTTGGCGGCGTCGCTGGCGCCTTCCGCCGCGCCCGCGCCGACCAGCGTGTGTAATTCATCAATGAACAGGATGATCTGGCCCTCGCTGGAGCTGATCTCCTTGAGGAACGCCTTGAGCCGATCCTCGAATTCGCCGCGATACTTGGCGCCGGCGATCATCGCGCTCAGGTCCATGGCCACGAGCCGTTTGTTCTTGAGCGACTCCGGCACGTCGCCGCTGACAATGCGGCGGGCCAGGCCTTCCGCGATGGCCGTCTTGCCCACGCCCGGTTCGCCGATGAGGACGGGATTGTTCTTCGTGCGCCGCGTCAGCACCTGCATGACCCGGCGGATTTCCTCGTCGCGCCCGATGACCGGGTCAATTTTCCCCTGACGCGCCAGCGCGGTAAGATCGCGCCCATATTTCTCCAGGGCCTGGAATTTCCCCTCCGGCGCCTGGTCTGTGACCCGCTGGTTGCCGCGCAACTCCGCCAGCGCCTTGAGCACGGCGTCGCGCTTGAGCCCTTGGGTCTTGAAAATCTGTTTCAGCGCCGACCCCGCCGTGTCCAGCAGACCGAGCAGCAGATGCTCGGTGCTGACGTAATCATCCTTGAGCCGGCCCGCCTCGGCCTCCGCGGCATCCAGCGCCTTTTTCAGCTCCGAACTGAGGAAGACGTCGCTGCTGCTTGTGCCCTGCACCTTGTGCCGCCGTTGCAGTTCGCGTTCCACTTCTGGTTGCAGCGAGGTGGGAGGCACGCCGATTTTTTGCAATAATTCCGGCACCAGGCTTTCCGCCTGCCCGAGCAGGGCCAGCAGCAGATGCTCGCAATCCACCTGTTGATGCGAATAGCCGTGCGCAATGCGCTGGGATTCCGCCAGCGCCTCCTGTGATTTGATCGTCAACTTGTCTGGTTGCATGATTAACAAATGGAACTGACCGGGCGATTCGTCAAGTCGCAGGTCAGGCCTCGCGCCTGACTCCCGATAACTCCTTTGATGTCCGTTTTAGCTATCCGCGCCCTGTGCTGCCTGAATCGGAGCGAGCCGTGGGCGGGACTGGGAAGTGGAGCCAATGGTCGGGATTGAACCGACGACCTACGGTTTACGAAACCGTTGCTCTACCACTGAGCTACATTGGCTGAATGGACGGGTCTCCAGTATTTTTGGCACGCATCAAACCGGCGATTTGTGCGGCAAATCTAACCCGATTCTGCCCAAACACAACCGGCCAAAACCCCGAAAATCCGAGCCAAAGAATACCCGATGGCCCGGCAGACCGTCAAGACCGACAACATGTGCTACGTCGTTGACCTTCGAAAAAACATCAAACGGGTCCATAACTTAAATGGTTCAATGACGGGAAAGCGGCACTTAAACACGCCTTCGAAGTCCTTGGCAAGGTTTCCCAGGACGGAATAACTCAATCTCTGGTTTTTCAAAACCTCGTTTGTCGGGTCTTCTCTTCGGGCAGTCCCGCCTTTCAAATCTTTAATTTAATCGGTTCTATGATAATACAAGGGATCAAATGGATTGCTCCTAAGACGATTGAAGAATCTGGGCACGTATCCAGTCAGATTCAGGAAACATTAAAAAAAATGGTGGATACGATCCAGCTAGAGAAAATCAAGGGTCAAGACCTGGGAAACCTCCATGTCGAATTATCAAAAACCATGAACGAGACCGATAAGGGGATTGTTTCGGGAATTAAGGCCGGGTTGGGGCATTAATTCATTTTGCGCCAGCACTGAAATTAGTGAGAAATAAAATTCCGGAGGGGGTTAATTTCATCTGGTTGCTTGTCGGCATCGCAGTGTATAGGTTAGTTACCCGATAATCAGCTGAATAACTGCACGTATAAAACAGATTCGTATAGTCCTCAACGTCGTAGTTTACAGCAACTATGTTAAGGGTATGACTTGTGCCGTTCAATCTTACGGATGGAGCATCAATCAAGCCTTTCCTGTGATGAACTGAAATCACAAACGTTCTGGGAATCGCAGCCCTTTTTAGACGAAGAATATGCCAGGGGGGATTGGTGAGAGAATGGCTAATTACCATTACATGATTTGCATCGTTCCCCTCTAAAAGTTCGTCCTCATTTCTTGATGCCACTTGCTCGATTAACGTTTCAATATCGGAAATTTGCTTTTTCGCACTTGTTATTTCCTTTTGCGATTTTGCGATTTGCACTTGGTATATTCGGTTAGACTCATTTTGTGCGGACATCTGCCCTCTTATATCGGTGACAGTGTCATTAAATTTATCCAGCTTTTCCCCATAAGACTTGAGGGAGGCGGTTACCTGCCATAAAATTTGATTGCGAAGTAATGCTTGCATTCCGGTCGAACCACAGAAAATTAAAAAAGCAGAAACGAGAAATGTCACGAACGCATAACCCACATCGTTCTTTTTTAAGAAAGAGTGGGCCAGACCAAGACTCGCAAAACCCGTAATCCAAAGAACCCACTGTTCCAAGGTCTCATTTTGAACCATTGCAACCCGAATTGCCAATGGCGTGATCCAGATATATGCAAATGTTAAGGCTAGCTTGTAATGTTTATGCTTCTTACAATATAATGCGGCATAAAACAGGCAGCCTGAAATTACTATTAAAGCGGAGGTAACCATTTGATAATCCTTATTTGCGGCCGACTGGAACCGTGTTGGTGATTAGCAGCTTAAAATTATAAACGGTATCTGAAAAACCTCTCGTGCTGAGGCGCACTGTTGCTGTTGCCTCGACATTGTCATGATTAGTAAATGGCAAGATCACAAATGGCACGTAGGGCATAAGCGATTTTGTGCTTAGTATAGAATTGTCATCTAAATAAAAATTGTTGTGTGGTATTATGCTCAAATCGTTAGTATTCACGTCACCCGGACCTTTTATCCATGCGGATGTTGCCGTAATATTTAATTCAGCCGGTGTGGAAAGGACTGCTACTAATCCGTCGGCGGGAAGATTCCCATCGTTCAGCACTGCCAAATGAAGGAATTGAGTATCGTTTGTAAAGCGTAAAATGACAGAATTAGTTTTTTGCAAATTTACGCCATTAACGAATGCAATGAGATTAGGTGACTTTTCCTTTTTGGAAAAATCTTGATACATTCCTGGAATTGTTCCTAATGCGAAAATGAGCAACAGAATAAATAGCCAGCGAGTTACTCGTTTGCGCTTTGCCGGGTCTTGGTCTTCGTATTTGTGGTCCTTGAATTCAAAAGCGAACGGCAGTATCCCCATTGCATATGTGCAAACGAATTGTAACCATTTCCAAAGGTTCATTTTCTTTTCCGATCTCTGATTTCTGAAGCCATTAATTGGTCTTCATCAACCATGCGAGGCTCTAATGGTTTCCCGAGTTGAGCAATTACAATTTGGGGTCATTATTTTCAGGGTCGTGGTTTGTGCTTCCGTCGGATTCTAATGGCCCAGGATTTTTCATGTTTCTCAACCACCAGTTCAATCGGGGAGACGGCGAAGATCGTGAAGGCGAGGACCGCCAATGACCCTAACCAGAGGATCAAAGGCGCACCCCCGTAGTCCTGGGCCAGAATCTCAACAATTGCTTCCATACGACGAACCTCTCATTTTCCGTTTCAAGGCACACCTCGCCTTAAAACCGTTTGAATAGAATTGTGGGTGATCTGAGTTAGGCGGTGAAGCGGAGAATTGAGAAGAGGGCTATTTTCTACGCCCGGAGTTAAACCCCGTAAAATTCAAAAAGACACGATTTATTGGAGATTCCGCACTTTTTGGAGATTTCAGGTAAAATCCTAGATCAATGACGGCACAGGGTCTGAGTCCAAAGTTGCCCGTTTATCAGGTGCTCCTCACGTAATAGTCGGCCGGGTTCACGATATAGGTGCAATGCTTTCCCCAGCAGAATGCCGTTTACCCCAAGCAGGCTTTCCCGATGGGTCGCTCGACCTTGGTCTCGAAATCGGACCCAAAACCTTTCCCGTTTTACGAATTCAGGACCACTACGGTTTTTTAGCCGTATCTAACAACTTCTAACAAAAGAAAACTGGCGAAATCGTTAAAGAAGACGACGTAACTCGTTGTAAGTATTTGTAAGTTACGTAAGTGTAGTTTTTTGATCGGTTTACGAAACCGTTGCTCTACCACTGAGCTACATTGGCTGAATGGACGGGTCTCCAGTATTTTTGGCACGCATCAAACCGGCGATTTGTGCGGCAAATCTAACCCGATTCTGCCCAAACACAACCGGCCAAAACCCCGAAAATCCGAGCCAAAGAATACCCGATGGCCCGCCAGACCGTCAAGACCACCGATTGGCCTTTCCAAGGCAAGCACGCTTGATTTTTCCAATAGGTGATGGCCGCGAAAAGACGCAAAAGACGCAAAATCGGAGGATGCACCGAAATGATTGATTGGGTATGTCCTACCAAAAGATTTTGGGGACGAGAAGCAACTGCCAATCGAGACGTGATGGGCCAGCCAGCTTTTTTTGCGCCTTTTGTGCGTTTTCGCGGCCAAATCCTTCGGCGGCAAGCTGGGCCGGTGTTCCCAACCGTAACGATGCCACAGGAAAAGCCCCTCACCCCAACCCTCTCCCCTTCCGAAGGGGCGAGGGAGATAGCCAATGATTTTGATGGGTTTACTCTGATGGCCCGGCGAACTACGGCAATTGGCGGGTGCGGTAATAGCGGTGCGCCGAGTTGGTCGCGGTCAGGTCGGAAAAACGCCAGATGCCGTTGGTGTTTTCCATCACGCCCAAATCCGTCCAGTTGGTCAGGCTTAAATTGTCGCTGGCTTCGACTCGGTTGGTTTTTCCCGCCAAGGCTTCCATGCATAGTTTGAACGCGCGGTTGGTCTGGAAGCCGACGGCGTCCAACATGCCTTCGGGCAACGTGACAAAAGTCACGACCACGTTCGTGGCGCCGCTGGCGCCTTTGTTATCGGTGGCCAGGGCCGTGAAGGTGACGTCGCCGGGGAAATCATAACTCGCCAAGACCTGCGCCGTCGGGGTCACGAACGATCCCAGGATATTCGTGCCCTGGAGCACAGTCAGGTTGGTCACCGTGCCATCCGGGTCGCTGGCGGCGGCCTGCAGCAGGACGGTGTGGCAGGCGATCTGCACCGGGTTCACGTTAAGCTGTGCCGTCGGCGACGCATTTCCGGTTTCGAGCAGCACAGCCTTGGCGGTGTAGATCGTTCCCAGGTTGTTGGTCGGGGCCTGGATGGCGGTGAAGCCGCCGCTGCGCACGTTGCAGACCACTGAGGTAAAGACATTGCCCGGTCCAGGAACGAAGCCGTTCCAATACGAAACCACCAAGGTGCCCGCCAGCGTGGCGGTGCCGCCGACGGACAGTTGATCGTAGCCGGTGGCTGGCGTGGTGCCGCCCAGTTCGATTTGCAAACGGGCATTGGCGCTCTCGGTGTAATTGCCGGTGATGGTAAGCCGCCCGGGCGACGCGCCCGGACTGACGGTGGCATTGTTGGAAACGCTGCCGGTCACCGTGCCGCTGCCGGCGAGCGCGCCGCCGCGCAATTGGGCGGTTTGCGCGAAGGCGAAATTGCCGCCGTTGAGCAGCGTCTGGCCGCCGTTCTGGATGAAAGCGGTGGTAAAATTCAGCGTGCCGGTATCGCTCTGCACCAGGCCGGAATTGTTGCAAGGCACGTTGATGGTTGTCGTCCCCGCACCGGCGGCTTTGCGCAATGTGCCGGCATTGGCGAAGGCAGGCGTGCCAACAAAAGCAACGCCGTCGGCTTGAAAATCGAGGCTGGCCGCCGGCGTATTGCTGAATCCAGCGGTGTTGCCGCAAACGACCTGGCCGCCGCTCCAGAGACCGGCGCCCGCATTGATCAAGGTGCCGCCATCAAAGGCCTTGGCGCTGCCGCTGAACGTCAATCCGCCATTGGCGGTGACGACGAGGCTGGAACCGGCGCTGCCGAGGGTGCCGCCCGTCCAGGCGAACAGGCCTGAAACGGTCACGGGCATGTTTCCGAGCAGGCTCCCGCCGGAAAAGTTGAGCGCTGCGGGCGCAATCGTGCCCGTACCGTTGAGCAAAACCGTGCCGTTATTGACGGCCAGCGTGCCGGTCAACTGGCAGTTGCCGTTGAGGCTGGCGATGCCGCCGGAGAAGGAATTGGTGCCCGAGGTGTTAAAAGAGCCGTTGTTCGTGATCGCACCGCCCGTTACCGTGAAATTTCCCGGTCCACTGAAACTGGCGGCGGCCGAAAGTGTGGCGGTGCCGTTGACGCTGAGCGTCGCGCCGGCTGCCGCGGCAAAATTGCCGGTGCTGTTGGTCAAGGTCAGGTTCAGAAGACCGCTGCTCGCCTGCACCAGACCGGAGTTATTGCACGGCATGCTGATGGTGGTGCTGGCGCCGGCGGCCTTGCGTAACGTACCCGCGTTGAAGAAGAGGGGGCTGCCTCCGGTCGGGATGAGGGGCGTGCCGTCGCCCGGAAAGTCGAAGGTGGCGCCAGGTGCATTGCTGAACACGGCGCTGCCGCTGCACTGGACCTGTCCCTGATTCCAGGTGGCCGCCGCGCCGTTCACCAAGATGCCGCCGGCGAGAAACTTGGTGCTACCGCCAATGGCCATGCCGCCATTCGCGAACACAGCCAGGCTGGTGCCTGCGCCGCCCAAGGTGCCACCCGTCCAGTTGAAGGGGCCGGGGATGGCGAGGGTGCCCGAACCAGAAAGGGTGCCGCCGCTCAGAGTCAAATTCGTGGTGTAGGCGGTCCCAACCGCGTTAAAGTTCAAGGTGGCGCTGTTCGTCAACGCCCCGACCGCAACCGTGCCGTTCACATTCACCGTCCCGCCGTTGACCAAAACACTGCCCGGTCCGGAGAGGGTGGAACTGCCGGACAAGGTGTGGGTGCCACTGCTGAAGTTCAGGGTCGCACCGTTACTGCTGGTGAACTGGCCGCTGCTCGTCCCGCCGCCCGCCAAAGCCAGCGTTCCGGTTTGCACTTGCACCGAATTAAAATTGTGGCACGGCAAACTAATGGTGGTGGTGCCGGTGCCCGCGGTTTTGCGGAACGTACCCGCATTGCCGAGAACCGGACTGCCGCCCGCCAGGACGAAGGCCGCGCCATCCGCTTGAAAGTCGAAGGTGGCACCCGGCGTATTGCTGAATACCGTGCCACCGCTACATTGGATTTGTCCTCCGGTCCAGGCTCCCGTCCCGCCGTTCACCAGGGTGCCGCCGGAGAAGAACTTGGTGCTGCCACTCAGCGTCAAGCCGCCAGTGGCAGCCACGAGCAGGCTGGAGTCCGCGCTCCCGAACGTGCCGCCCGTCCAGGTGAACTGGCCGGACACGTTCAGCGGCATGTTTCCCACCAGAATCCCTTCGGAAAAATTCAGTGACACCGGGGCCACGGTGCCAGTGCCGTTGAACCGCACCATCCCACCGTTGACCACCACCGCGCCCGTGACCGCGCAATTCCCCTCCAGGGTGGCGGCACCGGAGTTGAAGGTGTTGGTGCCCGTGGTGCTGAAAAGCCCCTGGTTGGTGATCACGCCGTTCATCACGGTGAAATTACCCGCGCCGGTGATGCTGGCCGTTGGGGAGAGGATGGCGTCGCCGCTCACGGAGAGGGTGCCGCCGGCCGCGGGGGCAAAACTTCCGGTACTGTCGGTCACCGCCAGGGCGAGGACTCCGCTGCTGACCTGCACCGCGCCGGAATTGCGGCACGGCAGGGTGCAAGTGGTAACGCCCGTGCCGGCGGTTTTGCGCAACGTGCCCGCATTGACGAACCAGGGAGTGCCGTTGAGTATGAAGAACGCGGAGCCATCCCCCAGAAAATCGAAGGTGGCGCCGGGCGCGTTGCTGAACACCGCGCTCCCGCTGCATTGGATCTGGCCCAGGTTCCAGGTCGCCGCGCCGCCATTCAC
>JADMIO011298094.1_pt1 | contig 18095 bp, 14 predicted proteins | sample 8958161 | NCBI WGS metagenome assembly JADMIO01 (sample SAMN16585339, study PRJNA669376) | soil metagenome | isolation source: Crop rotation soil | place: USA: Cullars Rotation, Alabama | collected 2011 | reverse complement strand
GAGTCGCGCATCGCGGTGCCGGACGCGCCGCTCGGCATTCCCGCGACCAACGATGAACACCTGAAGCTGATGTTCGATTTGATCGCGCTGGCGTACCAGGCCGACATCACCCGCGTGGCGTCGTTCTACACCACGCGTGAAATCAGCCAGATCACCTATCCGTCGGTCGACGTGAACGAGCCGCACCACGTGGCCTCGCACCACGCCAACGGTCCGGAGCGGATGGGCATGATGGTGCGGGTCGGCATCTACTACTCACAGCAGATGAAGCGCTTCCTCGACAAGCTGGCCGCAATGCCGGACGGCGACGGCAGCGTGCTCGACCACTCGATGATCTTCTACGGCAACGGCCTGTCGAACAGTGACCAGCACGTGCACCTGGATCTGCCGATGGCGGTGTTCGGTGGCCACTTCAAGGGCGATCGTCACATTGCCTACGGCAACGAGCCGATGGCGAACCTGTGGATGACCGCCGCCGCGCAGTACGACATCCAGCTGGATCACTTCGGCAACAGCACCAAGAGACTGGAACTGTGAAGTTCACGGTTCAGAGTTCACAGTTCAGGGGAGCGACGATGATTCGCAGATATGTGCTTGGAACGCTTGTTGTCCTGCTGGCCTCGGCTGGTGGCGCGTCAGCCGCCGGCATCGCCATCGTCGATGCGGCCAAGAAGGGCGACGCGGCGTCGGTTCAGACACTGATTCGCCAGAAGGCCGACGTCAACGCGAAAGACGCTGACGGCACGACGGCGCTGCACTGGGCTGTGCGTAACGAGAAATCGGCGGTCGTCGACGCACTGCTCACCGCCGGCGCCAACGTGGCGGCACGCAACCGGTACGGCATCACGCCGCTCTCGCTGGCTGCGGAGGCGGGTAACGCGACGCTGGTCGAACGGCTGCTGAAGGCAGGCGCCGACGCGAATACGGTCGTGACCGAGGGTCAGACCGTGTTGCATGTCGCATCCCGGACCGGCAATCCCACTGTGATCCGTCAGCTGGTGGCGGCTGGCGCGAATGTCAACGCGAAGGAAAACTGGATGGGCGAGACGGCGCTGATGTGGGCGGCCGCTGCCAACAACGCGCCGGCTGTGCGCACGCTCGTCGAGCTCGGCGCGCAGATCAACGCCCGTTCAGCCACGGTGACCTATCCCGACCAGAAGCCGGCCGAGCCGAGCAACTACGTTGGCAGCTTCGTGCCCAAAGGGCAGTGGACGCCGCTGATGTATGCGGCGCGCGAGAACGCCACCGCGGCCGTGCTCGCACTGTTCGAACTGGGCGCCGACAAGAACGTCCAGGATCCGGAAGGCGTAACCCCGCTGCTCGAGGCCGTGCTCAACCTGCACTACGACCTGGCGAAGACGATGGTCGACAAGGGTGCGGACCCGAGGATCGCTGACAAGGTCGGCATGACGCCGCTCTTCGCGGTGGTCGAGATGCGCACGCCAACATGGGAGCGCAGCCGTCCACGGCTCGAAGAGACCGGCGATGTCGATGGTCCTTCCCTGATTGCCTATCTGATTGAAAAGGGCGCGAGCCCGAACGCCGCGCTGACCGGTCGCCAGCTGTCGCGCTATCACGGCGGCGGCTCGGCGGCGTTTGCAGCCGGCACCACGCCGCTGATGCAGGCCGTCCGCTTCAAGCACCTCGACCTGACGAAGGTGCTCGTCGATCACGGCGCTGATGTCACGTTGAAGCAGCCGGACGGCACGACGGCGCTGATGATTGCGTCGGGTGTGAAGTTCGCGATCACGCAGGAAGGCGATCCCGACAACATGGGCTCGGCCGCCGATTCACTCGAGATCGTCAAGATTCTCGTCGAGCACGGCGCTGAGGTGAATGGCTCGAACGAGCGCGGCGAGACGCCGCTCTATGGCGCCGCGTTCTTCGGCCATCCAGGGATCATTCAGTACCTCGTCGACAAGGGTGCGAAGCTCGACGCCGTCACCAAGACCGGCCGGACGATTTACGACGGTGTGCTGAACACCGGTGTCCCTGATGAAGGCACCGGTCAGCGCCCCGGCGGCAAGCCAGGGCCTGAGGTTGTGGCGCTCGTCCGTAACCTGATGACCAAGGCCGGCCTCGAACCGACGGCGCTCAACGTCGGGCGTCGTCAGGCGCGTCAGGCCGGAGTTGGCCTGACCGATCCGGATCCCGATCAGCCCACGCGGCGTCAGCCAGCGGCGGGCACGTCTGCGCCTGCGGCACCCGCGCCGGCAGCGCCGAAGTAGAACGTCGTGATGTCAGCGCGCAGAAGCGCCAATTACATCGGCTGCGCGCTCGCCTTCGCGCTGATCTCGCACGTGGGCCGGGTCCGGTTTGTGGACCCGGCGTCCCCCGTCCTCTTCGCCGCCGCACAGCAACCGCAGCGCACCGTCGCTGACGGCGTCTACACCCGCGAGCAGGCCGAGCGCGGCAAGAAGGGCTACACCGTCTTCTGTGAGAACTGCCACTCCGCCGACCTGTCCGGCAATAACTCCGGTGACAGCGGTGCGCCGCCGCTCAAACGCGACGGCTTCATGGCCGGATCCGACGCGAACGGGCTCTTCAGCAAGATCAGCAAGACGATGCCATTCGACGCACCCGGTTCGCTCGAACCAGCAGAGTATCTCGACATCGTCGCCTACATCTTCGAGCAGAACGGCTTCCCAGCCGGCGCGTCACCCCTCACCAACGACGCCGACCAGCTCCGCGCTATCCGGATCATCCGCGCGGCAAAGTAGGGTCAATGCGAACGCTTCGAAGCGCGATCGCGACTGTCGTTCTGCTTGCCGCGGGCTCCGGCCTGTTCTCGGTCGCGGCGCAGACAGCCAACGAGCCAAACGCCCAGCCCAACCCCTATCGCCTGCAGATGAATTGGGCGAAGCTGCCGGCAGGAATCGAGTGGGGGCAGGTCATCGCGTTTGACTTTGATCGCGACGGCAACGTCTATGTCTTTCATCGTAGCGATCCCGGCATTCTGAAGTTCAGGCCGGACGGTACGCTGCTCAAGAGCTGGGGCAGCGGCATGTTCGTGCAGGCGCACAGCTTGATCGTCGATCGCTTCGGCTTCATCTGGGTCAGCGATTCCGGCGTGAAGGACGGCAAGGGCGCGCAGGTGATGAAGTTCGACGCCGAGGGCAAGCTGCTGATGACGATCGGCAAAGCCGGTGTCAGCGCCGAAGGGAACGATACCTTTCTCGCCCCGACGTGGGTTGCCGTGGCCGCGAACGGCGACGTCTTCGTCTCGGATGGTCACGGCGCCGCACGCGACGGCATGAATCACCGCATTCTGAAGTTCAACAAGGACGGCAGATTCATCAAAGCGTGGGGAGGCACCGGCACGGCGCCAGGGCAGCTCAACGATCCACATGGCCTCGCCATGGACTCGCAGGGTCGCATCTTCGTCGCCGACCGCACCAACCGCCGCGTCCAGGTGTTCGATCAGGACGGAAAGTTCATCGCGGCATGGCCGCAGTTCGGCGCGCCGGAGAACGTCTACATCAAAGACGATGTGCTGTATGTGAGCGACTCGAATTCGCGCCCGGAGTCGCCGTACAAGCGCGGCATTCGCGTCGGCAGCGCCAAGGACGGCGCGGTGCGCTTCTTCATTCCCGAGGAGTCGTACTCACCGACGCAGCAGGCGACCAGTGGTCCAGTCGGCCTCGGCGTCGATGCGCGCGGCGTCATCTATGCCGCGGACGTCGGCACCACGGTGGGCTTCGACAAGATGTTGAAGAAGTACGTCCGCTAGACCCTCGAACCCCGAACCCCGAACCCTCGAACCGACAATAATCGCAGGTAGTGTTTCGTCCGCCCTGCGAGACTCCCCACGCCTGCGCGCCCGACGGTACAGCACCGGACGAGCTGCGCTGGGTGCTGCCCGCGACCATCCTGGGGTCGTCGCTCGGCTTTATCGACAGCTCGGTCGTCAACGTCGCGTTGCCAGAGATTCAGCAGGGGCTCGGCTCATCATTCGCGACCGTGCAGTGGGTGATGAACGGCTACATGCTGACGCTGGCGGGGTTGATCCTGCTCGGTGGGTCAATGAGCGATCGTTTTGGTCGCCGCCACATCTTTCTCATCGGGCTGGCCGGCTTTGCGATCGCGTCCATCGCCTGCGGGTTCGCGCCTACGGCGGCGTGGCTCATCGCCGCGCGAGTCGTGCAAGGAGCGGCGGCCGCGATGGTCACTCCGGCAAGCCTCGCCATTATCGGCGCAGCCTATTCCGGCAAGGCGCGAGGTCCGGCCATCGGCATCTGGGCCGCGGCAGGAGCGCTGACCACCGCGCTCGGTCCACCGCTCGGCGGCGCGCTCGTCGATGGGGTGTCGTGGCGCGCCATCTTCTACATCAACGTGCCGGTTGCCGCGTTGGCGCTCTGGCTTGGAATGAAACTGCCGCGCGACCGCGCGAGTCGCGCCGAGCCCTTGGATCTGCGCGGCGCGGCGCTGGCAACGATTGCTTTGGGACTCCTCAGCTACGGACTCATTGCGCTGGGCGCTGGCAGTCGGACGGCGGGCGCAATCGGTGTGGCAGCGGCGATACCGGTCGCCGCCTGGTTCGTCTTCACCGAGCAGCGATCGCCCGCGCCGATGATGCCGCTCTCGCTGTTTGCCAATCACACGTTCTCTGGCGCCAACGCGCTGACAGTCCTGCTGTACGCGGCGCTCAGCGCGGCTCTCTTCATGCTGCCGTTCATGCTGATCAAAGGGCAGGGGATGTCAGCGACTGCCGCCGGTGCCGGGTTTCTTCCGTTCGCCGTCGTCATGGGTGTCGGCTCCCGATGGTCGGGTGGGCTGGTCGAGCGACTGGGCCCGAAGCGGCCGCTGACGTTCGGACCAGCACTGACGGCGATTGGCTTCGTCGTGCTCGCGGTCTCGGCCCGCGGCTCGAGCTATTGGACGTCGGTTCTGCCGGGATTGATCCTCGTCGCCAGCGGGATGACGCTCGCGGTAGCGCCGCTGACGACGACCGTGTTCGATGCGTCTCCGGCGGAGAAGAGCGGCACTGCGTCGGGCATCAATAACGTCGCTGCCCGTGCCGGCGGGCTGATCGCGGTTGCCGCGCTGGGTCTTGCGCTCGGCGGCAGCACGCCATCGGGTCAGGCACTCATCACCGCGTATCGCATCGTGCTGTTCGGCGCGGCGGTGCTGGCAGCACTGGGCGCCGTGACCGCAGGGGTAACGATTCAGGCGCGACGATCTACTGCCTCGGCTGCGTGAAATACACCGACGCTTCGCTCGTCTTCGCGATCTTGGCATCGAAGAGCTTGAGGATTGCGTCGCGTCGCGCGATCACGCCATCCACCTCCGGCGGCAGCAGAGTATCCCCGACCGTCGCGACGAGCGACTCTCGCGTGAGGAGACGCATCCTGGCGCAGAGCGTCCGCTCGCAGCGCTCGAGCAGTTGCGGCTTGAGAAGACTCTTGTTGGTACGGAACGCGCGCGTGTGGTCGATCATCCACATCGTCCAGTCCTCGGTCCAGATGTAGTTGCCGCCGTTGCGATCGCGGTTTTGAATCAGCTCGTCGAAGACGCGCAGGATGTGCACGTACCCGGCCATGCGGGATGGGTTCGGTCCGGTGGCCTTCTTTTTGAGCCGGTCATTCTCGGTGAACTGCACATTGTCGATCCACCACGTCACTGCCGCCGGCTTGGCGTCGACCGTTCGCAGCACGGACATCGGCACGTTGGTGAGTCCGAGGAACCGCGCCAGACGATAGGCAGCGATGTTGTAGCGATACGTATCGCGGAAGTTGACCTCTGAGACGCCGGCGCCGGCGTCGAAGATGGGCGCATAGATGTCGACGTCCTGCACCTGCGCATCGTGCGTCGTCTTACCGTCGGTGAGTGTGACGCGATACGCGTCGGTGACGCCTTTGCGTTCGGTCTTCTTGGCGATGATCCGCCCGTTGGTGAGGAACGCCTCCATCTCCTCAGCCGAGAGCGTCGGCTGTGGAGTTGTGGCGACCGCCTGCGACCAGCCAGGCGTGACTCCGACGAAAAGGACCAGTAGGGTAAGAACGGCCGTACGGCGCACGAGCCTCATAAAACCCTCCGGGTGAGCGGCGGGCTGAGTCTACTGCAACTTCTGCCGGATTATCGCGCTAATCCGGGGTACAGCGTCGCCGCCATCGCCACCAGAACGATGAAGATCGCGCCTAGAACCGCGAAATCCACTGGCACGCCGTAGGCGCTGGCCGCGCCGACGAGAAGCAACGTGCGCAGGGCGTCCACGAGATAGGTCAGCGGGTTCACCCCGGCGACTGCCCGCAGCCACGACGGCATCATGCTGATCGGGTAGATGGCGTTGCTCGCAAAGAAGAGCGGCATCGTCAGCACTTGACCGATACCCATGAAGCGCTCGCGCGTCTTGACGATGCAGGCGACGACGAGAGAGAAGGTGGCGAAGACCGCTGAGCCGAGGAAGATGGCCGCCATCACGCCGATGAGCCCGCCCGCGTCGGTTCGCACCCGGACGCCGACCATCAGTGCGATGACGACGACGATGAAGCCCTGAATCAGGCCGCGGACACCTGCTGCCAGTCCCTTGCCGACGACCAGCGACGACCGCGAGGCCGGGGATACCAGCAGTTTGTGGACGATGCCGAGGTCGCGTTCCCAGATGACGGAAATGCCGTAGAAGATGGCAGCGAAGAGGACGCTCTGCGCGAGCACGCCTGGCGCCATGAATTCGATATAGGAGAGCGAGCCGGTGGGAATCGCGCGCGTGCGCGTGAATACCTGTCCGCACACCAGAAACCACAGCAGCGGCTGAACGGCCCGTGTGAACAGTTCGGCCGGGTCGCGCCGCAGCTTGCGGAGATCAGCGCCGCCAACGGCGCACGCATGGCGCATGAACGTGATCGCCGGCAACTGCTCGATCTGATCAACCCAGTCGTGACGCGGTTTGTCGACGGCGACCGGCGTCATCGAACCCTCCTTCTTTATCGGCGATGGTGCCGCCTGCGAACGCGGCAAACACGTCGTCGAGCGTGGCCTCGTCGCCGACCCGGCGTTTCAGTTCAGCCGGTGCGCCGATCGCGGCAATTCGGCCGGCGTGCATGATGGCAATCACGTCGCACAACTCATCGGCTTCTTCCATGTCGTGCGTGGTGATCAGGATCGTCGTGGCGAACTGCCGGCGGCTCTCGCGGAGACGGCTCCAGACCGCATGACGAGCCAGTGGGTCGAGGCCGATGGTCGGTTCATCGAGAAACAGCACGGCCGGCTGATGGAGCAGCGCCTGCGCGATCTCGAGGCGACGTACCATGCCGCCGGAATATGTCCGGACACGTGCATCCGCCGCAGCTGTCAGGTCCATGAACGCGAGCGCCTCTGCCAGGCGTGCGCCTCGTGTGCGATGCGGGATGTCATAAAGCGCTGCAGATAACGCCAGGTTCTCGCGTCCTGTCAGGTTGCCGTCCGCGGAGACCAGCTGCGGGACATAGCCGATCGCGCGTCGCACACGCGTCGACGCCGTCGTCACGTCGAATCCTGCGACCTGCGCCGTTCCCGACGAGGGCGGCAGCAGTGTGGTGAGCATCTTCACCGTCGTTGATTTACCGGCGCCGTTCGGCCCGAGCAGGCCGAAAATCGATCCGCGCGCGACAGTCAGATCGAGATGATCCACGGCGACGAGACCATCGAAACGACGGGTGAGCCCAACTGTTGCGATGACTGGATCGGCTGGTGAGGGTTCTGAGGCCATGGGTCCGTGACGAGCGATCTCAGGATACTTCGTCTTCCTCCCAGGCCCGCCGACGCCGCTTGCGCAGGCGCACTACGAACGCCACCGCGGCAAGCGCCATGATGCCAATCCACACGGACGATGAGCTGGTGAGGAGAGGCAGCCACGCAGTCCAGCGGCGATAGGGCTGCCAGGCGTGTGCCGCAGCCTGATCGGGCGTCTCTCCCGTTTCGAGCGCGAAGGCCTCGGCGAACGACGAGCCGCGCGCGACTCGTCGCACGATCGCGCCGGGGACCTCTTGCCCGTGGCGATCACGGACGTCTGCGACCAATGCCGCGGCGAGCAGATACCCGAGCGCCGCCTCCGGTTGAGCGTCCGAGTCAAAGAGACGTGAAAGATCCGCGACATCGGGATTGGTGGCGGCAGCGAACAGCAGCTGTGCCTGGCTCGAAAGCCCCCACCCCTGCTCGACCGACATCGCCACGCCCTCGTGAAACCAGCGCGGCAGCGGCCGGTCACCGGCTTGAGCGGCCAGCGCGAGATGTACCACTTCGTGCCAGACGACCGTTTGAAGCGAATCGTAGGGGTAGGTCGCCGGAGACGCACCGATGCGCGCCGGGAAAATGGCGATGTCCTCCGTGCCGGACGCGAGCCCCACGATCCAGGTCGGCACCTGCCGGGCGAAGACGTCGCTTTCAGGGACAAGCGTGATCCGAATAGGTGAGGGAGCTGCCAGGCCTGCGCGCCCCAGCGCGTTCACAAGCGGCGCACGATCGAGGCCGCGCACCCGGTCAGCGAATTCTGCGAGCGACGATGGCGCGTCGACCGTAAGTTCGATCGTGCGTTGCTGCGCCACACCTTGGGCCGCGGCCAGGGCCAGGATGCTCGCAAGGATGCTGACAATCGCGATTCGCGGGCGCTTCACCCGATCAGCTTAACCTCTAGCGATCGGCCAGCTCTTTGACGAGTTCATCCGCGATCGGCGTTCCGAGACCGGTGACGAAGTCCCAGCCCTTCCTGGCCTCGCACGGTTGACCACAAGTGCCGTTGGTCCCAGACCTGACGTCGAAAAAGATGTTCTTGTACTCGTCTTTCGCCGCCTCGTAAATAGGCCAGTTGAGCACATCACTGCTGGAGAGGTTCGTCTTCCGGCGTTGATTGGCCAGCGCAATCAGTCCCGCCCACTCGGGAGTGCTGACACTGGTTCCGCCAAGCACGAACCACCCTGTCTGTCCCGCGAATCCGGAGGAGTCGTAGACCGCGACCCCATACGCCGGGTCGCCGTTCATCGCGACGTCAGGGCTGCCTTTGAACCCGCCGGTGTCGCGAATCGGGTAGTTGAATTGATAGAAGGGCTCAGTCGTGTACTTGCTGATGCCGCCGCCGGAGCCAATCCACGCTCGCTCGTCGTGGGTGCGATTCCCTTTCTTGTCCAAGCGCAGAGTGGTTCCTCCGACACCAATGACGGATGGGGAGGTGGATGGATAGTTGACGCCGAGGCCACCGCTGTCGTGGCCGGTATCGCCGCTGCCCGCGAGGAACGCCACGCCGGGAGCGTTGAGCAGAGGTTCGAAGAAACTCTGAGACGGAAACTCGGGCCCACCCCAACTCATCGAGATGATGCTCGCACCCCTGAGCGTGGCCTGCAGCACGCCGTGAAACAAGTCGAGGAAGTTGTTGGTGGACGACTCCATCAGGAGGATGTCCGCCCCTGGTGCAACCGTGTGGGCCATCTGCACGTCGAGCGATGATTCGAGCGCCCATGAGTCGTTGAAAGCCGGCTGCACCACCCGCGCGTAGACGACTTCGAAGCAGGGATGGGGACCAGCCGCGACGGTGCACCCGCCCCGACCGGGCACCCCGTACATCTTCTTCAAGTCGAATGTCTTGATGAAGACACCCAGATCGGCGGCGGCGGTCGGGTAATCGAATGCGCCGACGATGCCGATGATCTGGCCCTTGCCGTCTTCCTTCACCTTGTCGAATCTGTAGGCGCGACGAAGCTGGGCTGGCGAGTAACCCGCAGGGCTCGGAGTCGCGAGCAGCCCCGCACCTCCGGGGCCGGCAGCGCCGGCAATGCTCCGCGCATTGCTGGGGGCGCGAGCGACGTCGGAGACCCGACGCGGTATCCCCGACCCTTGGTCGAGGACCCAGGTCGGCGTTTCTGCGTCGGGAATGTCAGGCGCTGTCGACTGCTGCGCGCGCCCTGTGCTCACCAATCCCGGTCCGCCGAGAACAGCCAGCAAGGCCGTGGTGGTAACAGCGATACGCAGGCGAGACACCGGTGAGCGGCGACGCGAGTCTACGCGCCGGATCGGAGGGCGAGGGAGGGGCATGGCGTGGTGTCCTCGAGCGAAGAATGCCGACGAAGGGCGGATTACAGCTCGCCCGCCACTTGTGTGTCAATTCTCAGAATGGGTGTTTCGTCGCTTGGACCCGTCAAATCAACCCGTTCGCATTAGAATCCCCCGTATGTATCGCTTCCTTACCGCATTCATCATCCTGTCACTCCTGGCGTCAACGACCTTTACCGCACAGCAGACACCCGCACGGCTCGAGGCGCTGAAAGCCGAAGCCGTCAAGGACGTCGACGCCCGCTACGACCAGACGCAGCAGATGATCGACACCGTGTTCAGCTTCGGTGAGTTGGGATATCAGGAGGTCGAGACCTCGAAGTATCTAACGAGTGTGCTGGAAAGGAATGGCTTCACCGTGGAGCGCAACATCGGCGGCCTGCCGACTGGTTGGGTCGCCAGATGGGGAAGCGGTCGGCCGGTCATCGCCATGGGCTCGGACATCGACGGCATTCCACAGGCATCGCAAAAGCCAGGCGTCGCCTACCGCGCGCCACTCGTGGACGGCGCGCCCGGGCACGGCGAGGGCCACAACTCTGGCGTGCCACTCAACATCACGGCGGCGCTCGCCGTGAAGAAGATCATGGAGCGGGAGCGGCTCTCGGGCACGCTCGTCCTCTGGCCTGGTGTCGCCGAGGAGCTGCTTGGCGGCAAGGCATTCTTCGTCCGCGCCGGCGTGTTCAAGGACGTCGACGCGGTGCTCTTCACTCACGTCAGCAATTTCTTCCGCACGTCATGGGGCGGTCCCGCTGATTCGCTCGGTCTGGTCAGCGTGCAGTATTCGTTTCAGGGGTCGGCGGCTCATGCCGGCCGCTTTCCGTGGCAGGGACGAAGCGCCCTCGACGCAGCGGAGCTGATGGACGTGGGCTGGAACTTCCGACGCGAGCATCTGCCCATCTCGCAGCGATCGCACAATGTCATCAGCAGCGGCGGCGATCAGCCGAACGTCGTCCCGGAGAAAGCCACCACCTGGTATTACCTGCGCGAAGCCACCGTTCCGCGGATCAAGGAGATGCGCGCCATCGCCGACAAGATGGCGCAGGGAGCGGCGCTGATGACCGACACGACCGTCAGCTCCCGAGTGGTGGGTTCCGCGTGGCCGCAGCACTTCAACAAGCCTCTCGCCGAAGCGATGCAGGCCAACATCGCCGCCGTCGGCATGCCGGTCTGGGATGCCAACGACCAGACGCTCGCGAAAGCGCTGCAGAAGGAGCTGAACGTCGCGCAGGTGGGTCTCGAAACGAAGGTGCGAGACATTCAGCCAGACGTGCCGGCCGAGGAGAACCTCGGTGGCGGCTCCGACGATATCGGCGACGTGTCGTGGACCGCACCGACGATTTTGCTGCGCTATCCGGCCAACATTCCGAATCTGCCCGGCCATCACTGGGCCAATGCGATTGCGATGGCGACGCCGATCGCGCACAAGGGCACGACAGCGGGCGCGAGGGCGCAGGCCATGATGCTGCTCGATCTGGTGATGCGTCCGGAGCTCGTGACCAGCGCGAAGGCCTATTTCGCTGAGCAGACCAAGACGCAGAAGTACGAATCGTTCCTGGCGCCGACCGACATGCCCGCGCTCAACACCAACACGCACACCATGAACGACTATCGCGAGGAGATGCGAAAGTTCTACTTCGACTCCACTCGTTACAAGACCTACCTGGAGCAGCTGGGGATCAAATACCCCACCGTGCGTTGAGCAGATCGCGATCGTTACTTCGCCAGCGGATCCGGCCTCATCTGCATCTTGAAGACGCGCCCGCGATCGCCAGGACCGATCTCGCTGTCCCACACCGAGCGCGTCCCATTGGTCGCCCAGAGCGCGCGCCCCTTCCAGCCGGTCTTTGGATCATCGATGCGCACGTCCATGCCGCGCGTATAGAAGCCAAGCGGATAGGGCACGCGCAGCGTGATGAAGTCGCCGGTGGCGCGGTTCAAGACCAGCATCGAGTCGGAGTTCGTGCCGTTCACGATGGCCGTGTCGCGGCCGAGGCCGAGGCCGTTCTCGTGATCGATGAAGTTGTAATAGTGGAAGTCAGCGCTGAACGGCGAATTGCCGAGCCGTGGGCCAGGCGTCGCATACAGCTTCCATCCTTCGGGGCAGTGACGGCCGGTGCGTGCGGCCTCGCCTGAAAGCGGACCCTTGCAGAGCCGACGATCGAAGCTGGCCAGATGGCCGCTGCCGGCGAGACCCGTCCACACGACGCCCTGGCTGTCGACATCGATGCCGCGTGAGAAGAATCCCGAGGCGGAGGCGCCGCTGCCCGTGGGGCTGAACGGCACTTCGTACATCTCGCCGACGCACGTCTCCGGCGGATTCGCGCCGAGCGACAGGCGGATGATCCGGCCGGGCACTTCCTGGATCGCGCCCCAGATACTGCCGTCCGCGCGGCTCTGCGCCGGGCCGTAGGGTGCGCCGGCGATTGGGAAGTTGCGGTCGCCGTCGAAGTACAGCCGGCACCAGCCCTGCGACTTCTCCTGATCGTGCGTCTTGTCCCAGACGTCCATGTCGATCCAGCCGAAGGTCGCGTTGTTGCTGCTCTGGAAGACCCGGTTGGTGCCGTCCACCGCCATCGCCAGATGCTGGCCGCCGAAGCAGGTGCGAATCAGATCCCACTTCTCGGTCCGCGGGTCGAACATGGCAATGTTCAGCGCGATCTGGCCGGTTGCCGGCGAGCGGCGCGCGTAGACGTTGTTCGATTCCGCACGGCAGTACTCGGCCGGTTCCGGTGCCGCGATTCGCGACGCCGTCCACACACGGCCTTTCTCGTCCAGCACGAGATGGTTCGGGCGCGCATGATCCTCGACGCGCACTTCGCCGCCGAAAATCGGTGACGGGTTCGTGAACGTCTGACGGGTGAACGTCGGAATCAGATTCTTGTCGACCTGCGACGGAATCGGGATCATCCGCTCGCGGTGTTCGAGCGGATCGAGAATCACGAGCTGGTCGGTGTGAAATTCGAGGCCGTAGATCTGGCCGTGTGCGTTCACGGTCGGGTTGCGGCGATCGCTGCTGGCGATGTCGTGGACGAACGCGAAGTCATTGGCGACGTCCCACTCGGTGATGACCAGATTGCGCTCGACGCCCTGCGGCCGTGGCGGCGCCTGTTGTGGCACCGCGCCCTTGCGGATGCGCTCGATCCAATCCACGTAGGCGTCGAAGACCGGCTGGCTGCGGCCAGGCCAGAAGTCGGGAACCTGCCACGTGTTCTCCACATAGCGCAGGACCTCCGCCGTCGTCTTCAGCCCGAGCGCCGCGTAGGTTGGATTGCCGGGATGCATGCTGCGCTGCAGGGGCCCGCCGTACTGATAGCGGATGATCTGGCTCTTGGCGTCCTGCACGAACGCCGCCTGGCTGGCCAGCGTGCCTTGCCCTTGTCCCTGACCGCCGCCTCTGCCCGCGCCCGGCGCCGGAAGACCGGACGGCATCGGGAACGCGCTCGCAGGTGGCACGTTGAGGAGCGAGAGCCAGTAGTTCGCCGGATAGATCTGCGCGGCCTTTGCCGCATCCGGCGCTACCACCGCGCGATGATTCAGTCGGCGTCCCGGCCGCGATGTCTGTTTGGCCGAGTCGATCAAGCCATAGCCGCGCACCCACACCTGATAGGTGGCGTTCGGCAGGTCGGGCAACACATAGCGACCTTGTGCGTCGGTGACGACGATCTTGCGGAACTTGGTCTTGAGATCCGTCGTCTCGGCGATGACCCAGACGCCCGCCTCCGGTCCGTTGGCGCCAGTGACGATGCCTCCGATGTCATCGGCGTCAATAGCCACCTGTGGAGCGTTCTGTGCCAGCGGCCGCCGTTCGGTGGCGAGCGCGATGAGGGCGGCCGTTGCCGCGACGATCAGGATCTGGCGTCGGTAGTTACCCGGCTGGTGGCGTTCAGCGGTCATGTCTGCTCCTCGGTCTACTCGGCAGATGGTATCGCAAGCTGGTCCCGACTTTCGGTGGTAGACTCCGCCGCATGGCTCGGCGACCGGGGTGGACGCGGCGCGAGTGGATGGAGCGGGCGGTGCCTGGTGCGGCCGTCGTCTTGCTGTTGCCAGGCTGGGTTTCGGCACAGGACGCGGCGAAGCTGGTCGCGATTGCCGAGTACACGGACGCCGGCAAGCGAGTCGGCGTGAAAAACCTGCCAAAAGTCGTCAAGACCGAAGAGCAGTGGCGCAGCGAACTGACCCGGGTGTCCTTTGAAGTGACACGCCACGCCGACACCGAAGTCCCGTTCACCGGTGACAGCTGGAACGAGCACGGCAAGGGTTTGTATCGCTGTATCTGCTGCGATACGGCGGTCTTTCACTCCAACAGCAAGTACGACTCAGGGACAGGATGGCCCAGCTTCTGGCGGCCGCTCGATCGGCGCAATGTCGAGGAGCATGTCGACCGCAGCGAGCGCGAGGTCCGCATGGCGATTTCCTGCCGGCTGTGCGACGCACACCTGGGGCACGTCTTCGAGGACGGTCCACCGCCGACCGGCCAGCGGTACTGCATGAATGCAGCAGCGATGCGGTTCGTAAAGGCCTGACTCGGCCTATTGCGAGAGGCCCGCGATCCAGTTCACGAGCACAGTGATCGAATTCTGCGGCTCGGTAGTCGCGGAGATGAGGAAGCGCTGTCCATCGCGCGATGCTGAGTAGTGGTTGCGGCGCGTATTCATCTCGCCTGAGATGGGAACCGGCGTGCGGAAGAGGATGCGAGGCCGCGACAGTTCCAGCGCGTCGCCGGCGCGGACATCCACCGACATCAGATTCCCATCGGATGCGAGGTAGAACAGCTCGCGGCCATCGGGTCGCCATTGGGGCTCAGACCCGCCACCGGTTGACACAGCGCGCTTTGCGCCGGGCCCCGGGAACGGCTGCACGTAAACCTCCCACGTCCCGGACTCGTCCGACGCGTATGCGATCCACCGGCCGTCCGGAGAAATCTGCGCCTGAAATTCGTTGAACGGCGTGACCAGCAGTGGCGACGGTTCGCCACCCCCGCCGATGGGCATCGCCCACAGATCGAGTTTGGTCTGCGGATTGGTCGTGGCGTATATGAGGTAGCGCCCGTCTTTCGACCAGTCGTTGACGATCTTGTTCTCCTTGGTTCGCAACAGGAGCTGGTCCTCGGCCCGCCCACTGGTCGAACGAAGATACACGTCGGAGACGCCATCGAGTCGGCCAGAGGTGAATGCGATCCTGGTTGCGTCCGGCGACAACAGCGGCGTATTCCCGGGCACGATGCGCGTCGTCGTCTCGCTCTGCAGATCGATCAGCCACACGTCGGTCCCGCTGCCGGCCAGCACGTACCGTTCGTTTGCCGACAGACTGGGATTGAAGAGCGTCGTCGGCGTTTTGATGGTACTGAGCGCCTCGCCGGCGCGGTTGTACCAGACCAGACGCGTTTCGGCACTGCGGCCGCCGAAGGTCAGCAGGCCGCCGGCAGATGTCGAGATCGTTGCGCCGCTGGTGGGTCCTGGCGGGAAGACGTCGCTCGCGACCGGCGTGGCGGCGCCGGAGACCTTGTTGGAGCGCAGGTCGAAGGGCTGCGCCATCAGCACGCGATCGCGCACGTAGAGCAGGTAGCCGGGAGGAGCGTAGATACCACCCGTGATTTCGATGACGCGCGTCGTATCGGTTGAACCGAGCTCTCCGACATACGTGCCTGTACGGCCGGGGTCTTCCGCGTAGATAGAAAACAGGAAGTGGCGGCTGTCGGGTAGAAACTGCGGCCAGCGATGCGCAGTCTCCCGGCCGGACGCGTCGAGTGTCGTGACCGGCGAGACGTCGCCGCCCGACGCGGGCACGGCGCTGATTCCTGAGCGGAAATCGGCGAACAGGATGACGTTGTTTTCTGCCCACGTGCCGCCGGATACCGTGAGTCCGACCGTTGAGGCCAGCATCTGCACCGGCCCACCGACGGCCGCCACCCGTTTGATTCGGCCGGACGCGAAGAAGCCGATGAACTGGCTGTCAGGCGACCAGAATGGCCGGTTCGCGCCTTCGGTGCCTTCGATCGGCTGCGTCTGGCCGTTGTTCATGTCGCGCACCCACAGCCGGGTCACGCCTGAGAGATCGTCCTGGGCGACAAAGGCCAGATACCGATTGTTCGGAGCCAGCGTTCCACCAGACGCGAGCCGCGTATCCGACGGCGGCTGAATCGTGAATCGGAGCGAGCCGATGGCCGGTTGCTGCGTGCCGAAGTCGAAGACGCTGAACACCGCAGTCGCAATGCCCGCAATGACGACGATGGCGGTGAGCGGGATCCAGACCAGTCGCCACGGCGCCACTGGTCGATCCGATGTCGATGAAGCGCCCGACGCTGGTGCGTCGGTGGGTGCGAGCGTGGCGACTTCAAGCAACGGACCAGCAACGGCCGGTTCAACTGGCAAGGCTGCTGCGACTCCACCTGACGCATAGCGCTCGGTGACTGGCGCGATGAACCGATAGCCGCGTCGCGGGACGGTGGTGATGTATTCCGGCTGGTGGGGGTCGTCGCCGAACGCCCGGCGAAGTGCGGTCACATTCTGCGTGAGGCTATCTTCGGACACGAACGAATTGCCCCACACGGCGCTCATCAACTCGTCCTTGCGGACGAGTCGCGGACGATGGCGAATCAGCACCATCAAGGTGTCGAACGCCTTGGGGGTAAGAGCGACCAGTTCCTCGCCGCGCCACAATTGCATCGACATGATGTCGAGGCGAAAAGGCCCGAACACATATTCAATCGGTTGTTCGGGCACGGAGGCGGCGTCTTGGGTCATCGGGCGGCTCGCATGGAGCGTCGACCGCCGCGGATTCTAGCACCAACCTGCGCTAGATGGGCTTTTGGAGCGGCCCCAGCAAATCCAGCTGCTTGTAGTGCACCGGATATTTTTCGCCGGTCGAGGTGTGCCAGAGATTGCCGTAAATCTGATTGCGCTGGTAGCGCAGGTGATCGTAGTGCAGCTTCACGGCATGGACCGTGTCCCAGCTTGGCCGGAAGATGATGATGCTGTTGTTGCGATTGGTCTGCTTGACCGTTTCGCACCAGCTCCATGGCACCCAGCACGTCGCGACATCGGCGTTGCATCGCCAGAAGTCGTAGAGATACTGATACTCGGGTTTGAACTTGAGCAGATGGGTGTGGATCGCCTGCTGCTCCGCCTCGTCGGTCGAATAGATGTTGACCATGTAGGTCAACGCCTTCCGGCGCGTGTCGCAGTGCGGGCTGATCTCGTACCCGCGCAGGTTCTTCTGGATTGCGGTTTCAATGGTGGCATCGCCGGTGACGCCGAACTTCGCCCGCAATGAGGCGAGGAATTCGTTGCCATTCAGGAACTCGATCAACCGGCGCAGGAATGCGCTCCGGTACGTCCTGAGCCTCATCGTCAATCCGTAGCCTTCGAGCAGTTCGCGACCGTAGCCTTCAAGCAGCTCGCGATTGAACGCATCGGCGTCGTGGATGTAGCGGATGTATTCGTCGACCGACGTGATGCAACCGGGGAACGGCTGCGGCTCGTAACCTTGCTTGGTAAGGTCGTCGATGAGTGCTTCGACGGTAGCCGCGCAGGGACGCGTGATCTGTGGCTCGGCGATCAATCGCGCGAAGTGCTCTGCACTGAAGAAGTCGAAGACGTTGACGTGCCGGAAGGGCTCGTCGATGAACGGCGCCGACTCAATCTTGGCGATCAGATACCGGAATTCGCTGATGTCCGAGCGGGTCGATTCCTCGACCGAATGCGTCGGAACACCGTCACCCGCGGCGGCGTGAGGCCCGCTGCGGTCGCGTAAAAGGCTCGATTCGCCACTGATTGGGAGCATAGAACGGTCGTGACGCGAAAAGTCAGCAACCGCTGTGCCAGCACGCCTATAGTTCTCGAGTCATCTCGATCATCGTCTTGCGGAATCCGCGCGCGGCAAACAGGCGTTGCGCACTGTCGTTCTGGGCGGCCGTCCAGAGTACCACCCGCGGTGCGCCATGCTCTTTCAGCCAATCTGCAGCGGCCTCGATGAGTGCCGTTGCTACGCCACCCTTTCGCGCCGGTTCCTCGACGACGACGTCGTGGATGAAGCCGGCAGGTCCGCGCAGCTCTTTCCAGGACAGTGGCTCGAGG
>JADMIO011189653.1_pt1 | contig 18096 bp, 11 predicted proteins | sample 8958161 | NCBI WGS metagenome assembly JADMIO01 (sample SAMN16585339, study PRJNA669376) | soil metagenome | isolation source: Crop rotation soil | place: USA: Cullars Rotation, Alabama | collected 2011 | reverse complement strand
GCGGGCGTCGGTCGGCCCCGCCATCACCTCCTGGGCGAAACCTATCCGCCGATGCTGCCGCGCATGGCCTCGGCGGCGGTGGAAGGCGCCGGCGATCAGACGCAGATCGCAGCGTTCGAAGGCCAGCAGCGGCGCTCGGTGCTCTTCGGCGAGCTCCATCTGAAGTTGCTCGAAGAATACGGGGCGCCCTCCGTGGTAGTGAATGAGGCGCACGACATCGTCCATTTATCCGAGCATGCCGGGCGTTACCTCACCTTCCGCGCAGGGGAACCCTCCACCAACCTGATGACGGTGGTGCATCCGGCCTTGCGCGTGGAGCTGCGCACCGCGCTTTTCCGCGCCGCGCAATCGAATGGAAACGTCATTGTTCCGGCGCAGCATGTCGAGATGGATGGCGGCACGGAGACGATCGACCTGCATGTGCGGCCGATTCGCCCGGGCGATTCCGCGCACGGCTTCTTCCTCGTGCTTTTCGAGAGAAGAACGACGCCGCTCACCGCGGAGGAGAAGGCAGAGGAACGCGAGACGATTAGCCGCGAAGTCGGTGATGAGCTGCATTCGTTAAAGGAGCAGCTCAATGCCACGGTCGAGCCATTCGAAGCATCGAGCGAAGAGCTGAAGGCGTCGAACGAAGAACTCCAGGCGATGAACGAAGAGCTGCGTTCCGCCGCGGAAGAACTCGAGACGAGCAAGGAGGAGCTTCAGTCGGTCAACGAAGAGCTGATCACCGTTAACCAGGAGCTGAAGGAAAAGGTTGAAGAACTGAGCCGCGCGAACAGCGACCTCAACAACCTGATGGCCGCCACCGACCTTGCGACCATCTTTCTCGATCGCAGCCTGCGCGTGGTCCGTTTCACGCCGCGGGTCACGGAAACATTCAATCTACGACCGGCGGATGTCGGCCGGCCGATCTCCGACATCACACACAAGCTGCGTTACGAGACGCTGATCGCGGATGCGGAGCGGGTGCTCGATCGCCTTGTCCCAATCGAGCGCGACATCGAAACCAACGACGGGCGGTCATTCCTGACGCGGATCGCGCCGTATCGCACCCTCGACGACAAGATCAGCGGCGTGGTCGTGACCTTGATCGACGTCACCCAGATCAAACGTGCCCAGGCGGAAGTGCGCGCCATCTCAAACCAGATGGAAGCTCAGGCGCATCGCTTCGACACGATCATGGAAGCGGTGCCGGACTTCGTTTACGAGTTCAACCTCGAAGGCCGCTTCACTTATGTGAATCCCGCGTTGCTCAAGCTCTGGGGACTCAGCGCGGAAGAGGCGATCGGAAAAAATTTCCATCAGCTCGATTACACAAAGGAGCTGGCCACGAAGCTGCAACGCCAGATCCAGGAGGTCGTCGACACGCGCGAGCCGCTCCAAGACGAGACGCCCTACACGAGCCGGATCGGCGAGCGCATGTATGAATACCTGTTCTTCCCGCTCTTTGGCGAAGCGGGCAAGGTCGAAGCGGTCGCCGGCGTGACGCGCGACATCACCGATCGCCGCCGCGCCGAGGCAGCGCTGCGCGAAAGCGAAGAGCGCTTCCGGCAATTCGCGGAGAACTCCGCGGATGTCTTTTGGATTCTCGACGCCAGGACGCAGCAGCTCGAATACATCAATCCGGTTTATGAAAAGATGTTCGGGCAACCGCGCGAGGTGATCCTGCGTGATCGCAAGGCGCGTCTCGATCTGGTCCCGCCGGAAGACCGGGAGGAAGCAACTTCGGGACTGGAACACGCGCTGGCAGGCGAAACTTTCGTGCGCAACTACCGCATTGTCCGGCCGACCGATGGCGAGACTCGCTGGATTCGCGACACCGGTTTTCCGATTCGCGATGGCGCCGGCGAAGTCGTCCGCGTGGCCGGCGTGGCGCAGGACGTCACCGAAGACAGAAAAGACGAAGAAAAGCTGCGGGCCACGGAAGAGCGGTTTCGTTTGCTCGTCGAAGGCGCGAAAGATTACGCCATGTTCCTCCTCGATCTGGAGAATGTCATCACCTTCTGGAGCACGGGCGCTGAGCGCGTTTTCGGCTGGAGCGAGGCGGAGGCGGTCGGCCAGACCGGCGCCCTGATCTTTGTCCCAGAAGACATCAGGAAAGGCGCAGTCGAGGAAGAGACCGGGACCGCCTTGAAAGAGGGACGCGCGCCCGACCGGCGCTGGCATGTGCGCAAAGACCGCGGTCGCATCTGGGTGGATGGCGTGATGACCCGGCTCGACGACGCGGATGGGAATCCCCGGGGTTTCGCGAAGATCGCACGGGACGCGACGGACCAACGCGAAGCCGACGAAGAGCTGCGGCATGCCAAGGACGAGCTGGAGCAGCGCGTCATCGAGCGGACGCAGGACGTGCTGGCCACGAACACCGAGCTGGAGCGGACCATGGCGCAGCGCCAGCAGCTCGAGCGCGAGCTCCTCGAGATCAGCGAGCGCGAGAAACGCCGGATCGGCGAGGACCTCCACGACATGGTTTGCCAGGAGCTCACGGCGACGGCGTTGTTCCTGAAGTCGAGCGCGAAGAAACTAGGGTCAAAAAACGGCGATGCGGCTGAGGTGCTGGAGGAGTCAGCCAAGACCGTCAATCGCAACGTCGAGCTCGCCCGTGAACTGGCGCGCGGTTTGCAAGCGGTCGAAATCAGCGCCGCCCGGCTCAAAGACGCGTTACGCGACCTCGCGGCGTCGGCGTCCCAAAACGCGGGCGTGAAATGTCATTTCCGGGCGGCTCGCGGCGCGCGGATCCACGACGACACCGTCGCTTTGCACCTTTACCGGGTGGCGCAGGAAGCAGTCGCGAATGCCCTCAGGCATTCCGGCGCGAAAAACATCATGGTTTCTCTCGCTCACGACAAGACCCATGTCTGTGTGAGCGTGCAGGACGATGGAAAAGGGTTTAACCCTGAGAAGCGGCGCAAAGGGAAGGGCCTCGGCCTTCATATGATGCGCTACCGTGCGAACGCGCTCGGCGGCGAACTCAAGATCCAGCGTCGCAAGACCGGCGGGATGGATATTACCTGTAAGATCCCGGTAAAGCGCTGAGGTCTAAATTGTAGGGCATTTCTGTGAAACGCCAGCGTAAGCAGCGCCTGACACAGGCGCCCTACAAACTGCAATTTAATGCGAGCAAACCTGCGGTGGTAAGCGATGCTCTTGTGATCGATGGCCATGTCCACCAAACTCAAGGCCCCCAAAAAGCCCGGTAAGAATGCGACCTCCGGCCCGACTGCCCGAGAGGCGCGGCGGCAGGCGATCGAGCCGGACGTCAAATCGCCCGGCGCGCTCGGAAGCGGGCCGGTGGCAAATCCCAAATGCGGCCTTCCGGAGTCAGTCCGGATCGTGGTGGTCGACGATCACCCGCTGTTTCGGCACGGCCTGATCCAGCTCCTCAATTCCGACGACGGCTTCGCGGTTTGTGGCGAAGCGAGCAGCGCGGGCGAGGGGATGGATGTCATCCGCAAAGTAAAGCCGCACATGGTCATTGCCGATTTGGGATTGAAAGGCACCAACGGCATCGAGCTCACGAAAATGATCGTCGCCGAGTTCCCGCAATTGCCCGTGATGATTCTTTCCATGCACGACGAGTCGCTTTACGCCGTGCGTTCGTTGCGAGCCGGGGCGCGCGGCTATGTGACCAAGCAGGAAGCGCTGGGCAGTGTGCTCGAAGCGGTGCGCGAAGTGATGGATGGCCGGACTTATCTCAGCCCGAAGATGGCCAGCCAGGTGATCTCGAAAGTGGTCGTGAACCGGGTCGCGCCCGACGAAGAAATCACGGACCGGTTAAGCGATCGCGAATTAGAAGTGCTGGAGATGATCGGCGCCGGCAAGGAAGTGAAAGCGATCGCGAAGACTTTAAACCTGAGCCCGAAGACAGTCGAGACCCACCGGACCCACATCAAGGAGAAGTTAAATCTGCAGAATGCGCGGCAGGTGGCGCGGTTCGCAGTCCAGTGGGTCGCGGAGCGGTCGATCTAGCTTCACTCCCTCTTTCCCTTTCTCGTCCTCGTCCTCGTCCTCGTCCTCGTCCTCGTTCTCGTTCTCGTTCTCGTTCTCGTTCTCGTCCTCGTTTCGGCAACGTCGATAGGCGCTCCGCGCTAAAGCGCTGGGCTATTATCGGATTGGGCGAGCGAGCTTAATTCAGTAGCGGCGGCAGGGAACGCGGCGCGTTGCCTTCCGATTCGATGTTCGGTCTCCCTCGTGGAAGGCGCAGCGCGCCATCCCTACCTTCGCGGCTTTAACAGCGGGAACAAAATCACGTCCCGGATCGATTCCGCGCCGGTCAGGAGCATGACGAGGCGATCAATCCCGACCCCGAAGCCGCCGGCCGGCGGCATCCCGTGTTCGAGCGCGAGGAGAAATTCTTCGTCGAGCTTTTGCGTTTCTTCGCCGGCTTGCTCGAGCAAACGCTGTCTCTGCACGATCGGATCGTTCAGCTCAGAATAGCCGGGCGATATTTCCTGGCCGTTGATGATCAGCTCGTAAACATCCACGAGCGAGTCGTCCTCGGGATTCTGCTTCGCCAACGGGACCAGCTCTTTCGGGCAATGAGTCACGAAGAGCGGATCGAACGTTTTCTCCTCAACTAGTTTTTCAAAGACTTGCTGCGTGACCTCGTAATCTTCCATCTTCGGATTGATCTCGACGCCGAGCTCGCGGCACCGTTCGCGGCGTTTTTCGGTCGTGTAATTGAACCACTCCGGATCGATCACGCGGATCAAATCGCGATAACGCGCGCGCCGCCATGGTCGGGTGAGGTTGAGCGTCCGCGTCACGTTTCCTTCCGCGTCCTTGTGCTCGATCTGATTCGGGTTTGGCGAAATCGTCGCGGCGAGATGGCAGATCATTTCTTCGACCAGGTCCGCGATCTTCTCGAAATCGGCATAAGCCCAATAGGCTTCCAGCATGGTGAACTCGGGATTGTGCTTTCTCGAGATTCCTTCGTTTCGAAAATTCCGGTTGAGCTCGAAGACCTTGTTGAAGCCGCCGACCAGCAGACGCTTTAAATAGAGTTCCGGCGCGATGCGCAGGTAGAGCTCCAGGCCGAGCGCCTTGTGATGGGTCCGGAATGGTTCCGCCGCGGCGCCGCCCGCCACGGCTTGCAGCATCGGCGTTTCCACTTCCAGGAAACCTTTTCCTTCAAAGAAATGCCGGATTTCGCGCACGATCGTGATCCGCTTTTCAAACACCGCCCGCGAATGCTCGTTTGTCACCAGGTCGAGATACCGTTGGCGATAACGGGCCTCGACGTCCTGGAGCCCGTGCCACTTCTCCGGCAACGGCCGGAGCGCTTTGGACAGCAACTCGAGCTTATGAACTTTCAGCGTCGGCTCTCCGGTCTTGGTCAGAAAGCAATCACCCTCGACGCCGATGAAATCGCCGAGGTCGACGAGCTTGAATAGTTCAATGATCTCGGGACCGACTTCCTTCGCGTGGATGTAAACCTGGATGCGCCCCGTGGAATCCCGGAGGTCGACGAAATGGCTTTTGCCCATGTCGCGGTGGGCGGTGATTCGTCCGGCCGCGCGGAGGGTCGCGCCTTCGGCAAATTTTTCCCGCACCTCCCCGATCGTGCCGGAAGTGTCGAAGGCCCCGCCGAACGGGTTGGCCCCGCTCGCCTGGAGCGCCTCCAGTTTTTCGCGCCGCTGCGCGATGAGTTGGTTTTCGTCTTCCATCGTGGGTGAATCTACATGGGACCTATGGGTCGTATAGGACCTTGTGGGCTATCGCGTTCCACTAATAGTTTGCAAACAAATCCCGCCCGATGCCATACTCTCACGCGTCTCAACCGGGCGGATCGGCCCGGCTCGCGGCGCGCTTCTCCACATGGATGTCGATATGCCGCAGACCAGCTCGAAACTTGACGGTCACCTCGTCAAACAGTTCTCGATTTTTTTGCCCAACAAAGTCGGGGCGATGATGGACGTTGTGAAATTGCTCCACACCCACAACGCCCACGTGGTCGCGATGAGTATTTCGGAATCTACCGACTCGGCGATTGCGCGGATCATGGTGAGCGATCCGGAGGTGGTGGAGGAATTGTTCAAGCAGCACAACGTGCCTTTCGGGGTCTGTTCGATGGTGGTCGTTGAATTGCGCGAAGTGGCGACGCAGCTGGCGAAACTCCTGGCGGCGCTCCTCATGGCCGAGGTCAATGTGCATTTCACCTACCCGCTCCTGACCCACCCCCGGGGGTTCGCCGCTCTCGCCCTCCACGTGGACGACACCGATTGCGCCACGTCCGTCCTTCAGGGCGAAGGGTTTAAGCTGCTCAGCCAGGCCGATATCTCGCGGTAGCGTCTTCCCTTCGTTATCGTCCTCGTCCTCGTCCTCGATCCGTAGCGTTTTCGAGCACGAGCACGAGAACGAGAACGAGAACGAGAACGAGGACGAGGAGGAGTACAAGTACGACAACAATCCGGATTTAGTTTGAACGGTTTTGCGCCCTTGCGAATCCAAGGCATAATTCCAGAAATCCTATGGACGCAGAAACAGAGGCTATTTCTCCCACGCCACCACCCGACAAGGTGTTCCGGATCGCCATGCTGGTGGTCCTGGCCTTTGGCGCGGCCGAAATCGCCGGGCTGAGCGTTTTTTACATTAACCGGTGGCGCACCGAATATATCGCGTCGCATCCGAGAGTAACCGCGCCAGCTACCCAGCCGGCAGCCTCGGCTCCACCCGTGACGGAGACCACGACGACCGCGGCATCGAGTCCCAGTACGGCCGCCCTGTCCCAAGCGGAGCAACTGTTGAAGGAAGCGACTGAAGCGAAAAACAAAGGGGACACCACTAGCGCGCTGGCCCGCCTTCAGGATGTGGTCCAGCACGATCCGAAGAACGCCAAGGCTTTTGCCGAAATGGCGATGATTTACGAGTCGATCCAGCTGCCCGATCGCGCGAGCGAGACCTGGAAAAAGATCGAGGAGATTGGGCCCTCGGCGGGGCCGCTTTATGAGCTGGCCGAAATGAAATTGAAAGCTGCGCCCAGCACGCAGGCGCCCGCGACCACGACCGGCCCGGGCCTGACCGGAACGTCACCGCTCGATGCCGGTACGACCCGAAGCGACGCCGACGGTATCCCGGACGGCTCGACGTTTGGCATTACTGAACTGACCGCGACGGACAATCCGGACCCGGAAGCCGACACCAACATGAAGCTGAAGATCAGCGTGAAGGTGCGGCCGAACACGCCGATCGATCACACGAAGGTCAAAATCCAGGTCTTCTTTTACGACACGGTCGATAACAAGGATGTCGTTCTGACCGATGCCGATGTGAGTTATGAATGGCTCACCCCTCATCACGACTGGAAGGACACGAATCCGGAGATCCTGGCCGTGACCTACCTGCGCGCGAAGAAAACTGCGTCGACCGAAGCAGACCTGGCCGCGGCGGCGGCTTCCGTGACGCCGTCGGCGTCGACGAAAAAGAAACCCGCGGCGAAGAAGGATCAGCCGGCGGCGTCGCCCGATGGCGGGCACCGAAAATATTTGGGGTACATCGTTCGGATTTATTACAACGACCAGTTGCAGGTGGCCAAGGCCGAGCCGACCAAGCTTCTGAACCTTTTCCCACCGCCGTTCACCGCGCCTACGCAGTAATGCAACTTCTCATCGTCCACGAAGACGCTGAGGTTGGGCAGCAATTGGCGGGAATGGTGGCCGACTACACGAGCCACCGATGCGACCTGGCCGGGAGCGATGCGGCGGCGCTCCAATGGGCGCAGACTCATGCGCGTTGCGACCTGCTTCTCGCCCAGCTGGACGGAGCCGGCGTCGACGGTCTTTCTCTCGGTGGATCGCTAAGTGAGATTTTCCCGGGGCTACAAGTCTTGTTTCTCCCGGGCTATCCTGCGGCGGAGCGGCGTCTCGAGATTGCGGGGACCAAGGTTTTTCCGGAACCGATCGATGGGGAACGTCTTCTGGAAGCGATTGCAGCTGCGGCGCGCGCGCGACAGACGGAGGCGGATTTGTTTCACGTCCTCGATGTCTTGCAAATGTGTTGCCTCAGCAAGCGGACTGGCGCGGTGCAAATCGTGAAAGAGGAGCGGAGCGGGATTGTTTATCTCCGGGAGGGCAAGATTGTGCACGCGGAAGGCGAGGTCACGCGCGCCCGGGAGGCGTTGCTGGAAATTGCCGGATGGGATGAGGTTGAGTTCGCTTACGATTCGGAGGCCCGCGCACCGGAGACAATCTCGATGTCGTGGGACGAAGCCCTGACTCAAGCGGCAGTGCCGGCTAAAAAGGAGAAGCGGGACGAAGCCACCCCGCCTCCCGCGAGATTGGACCCTCGGCCGGCTGCCGCGCCGCTTCTGAAGAAGCGCGGATTTTTTGCCGGGCTTCTCCGCAGTTAAAAAGGTTCGCGGCATCCAGTGCCTTCTTTCCTTCCGAGGGCGGGATCGGTTATTCTGGCCCGATGAAATGGTCCCCCTGCCTCATCCTTCTTTTTCTAACGGTTAATGCGACAGCCCAAATCCAAGTGGAATTGAAATTTCAACGACTGCAGTACATCGCCCACGAGCCGATCCTCGCCACGGTCAAGATTGCGAACTTCTCGGGGCGCGACATCGATCTCCGGGACGAGAGCGGCCACCGGTGGTTCGGGTTCGAAATCAATTCGAGCGAAGGCCATCTCCTGGCGCCGCTAAGCCAGGCTGCGCCGGAGCCCGCCTTGCACGTTGAGGCCGGCAAGACCGTCACGAGAAAGATTAACCTGACGCCTCTTTTTCCGGTGCACGACTTCGGCGCCTATCATGTCCGGGCGAACGTTTACTTCCCGGACCTGAACACATTCTTTTATTCCACGACCAAGGTTTTCCAGGTAACCGATGCGCGGCCGATCTGGCAGAAGACGGTGGGGATTCCCGAGGGCACGGCGGGCGCGGGCGAGGTGCGCACCTTCTCGCTTCTCTCGAATCGTTTTCCGGACCACACCTCGCTTTATGTCCGGGTGGAAAACAAGGACCGCGGCGTTGTTTACACCACCTACTCCCTGGGCCGGACCATCGCGAACGATGAGCCTCAGGCTGAGCTCGACCTGGCCAACCAGCTTCACGTTCTTCATTGCGCTGCCCCCCGGTTCTGGACTTATTCTCATGTGGGATTGAATGGGGAACTCCTGGCGCGCTCGACTTTTCTTGAAACAAAATCGCGTCCGCGTTTGCGACACACAGCGGATGGCGTTATCGCCGTGCGTGGCGGAATGCTTTACGTTCCTGTGGCTGAAACGAAGCGCAATTCCGCGCCGAAATTGTCTGACCGTCCCCCGCACCCCGTGGCGGACGATTAGAAGCACCGTAACTTTTCTGCGATGAATCGATTTCATTTTTCCTGGAGCCGTTGCGCTCTCTTTGCCTTTTTCCTGGCCCTGGCCTCGACCGGTTACGGCCAGCGAACCATTGTCATTGATGCCGGTCACGGCGGTTTTGACCGCGGCGGCGTCCCCGGCCAGCGGATCAGCGAAAAGGACAAAGCGCTGGATGTGGCCCAGCGTTTGAAGCGGATTCTCCAGGCCCAGGGATATCGCGTCATCATGACCCGGGACAGCGATGTCTTTATTCCCCTGGGAACGCGAACCGCGATCGCGAACAATTACCGGGGGGCGAGCTTCGTCTCCATTCACTTCAACTGCGCGTCGCGCGCGGGAGCGAACGGAATCGAGACGTATTATTATCGATCCGATAGCGCCAACCTCGCGGCCAGCATTCATCGGAACGTGGTCTCCATTTCGCCCTCGGAGAATCGCGGAATTCGCCGGCGCGGTTTCTTTGTTCTGCGGCGCACGGCGATTCCCTCGGTGTTGGTGGAATGCGGATTTCTGACGAATCCGACCGAGGGCCGGCTGGCCTTGAGCCCGGAATATCGCCAGAGCCTGGCGGAGCAGATTGCGCGGGGCATTAACCGGCAGTCGCCCACGTCTTCCAAGCCGCTCACCGCGAGCCTGAGAAGTCTGTCGCTCGGGAACGATTTTGTGCGCGTCCCGCCCGAAAGCTCCGGCCGCCGGAAGAAATCGAAGTCGTCCAAGTCCCACAAGAGCAAGAAGTCGAAGAGCAGCGACAGCGAGAAGCCGAAGAAGAAAAAGAAGAAAAAGAAATCGGAGGATTGATTGGAATCGCCGATCGTCAGTTCTGCGGCCATGCGGGCGGCGGAAGAGGCCGCCTTTGCCGGCGGCGTCGAGGTGGAAGCGTTGATGGATCGTGCCGGCGCGGGTGTCGCCTGGCGCATCCGGCAATTTTTTCCTGAACCCGGCAAAGCGCTGGCCTTTGTTGGGAAAGGTCACAATGGCGGAGACGCGCTCGTGGCGGCGAGGCTTTTGCAGGAGGCGGGATGGGAAATTGAACTGCGCCTGGTGTTTCCTGAGGAAGATTGTGCGGAACTGACCCGGAAGAAGCTGGAGCAACTCCGGCAGGCTGAGCGGCCGCGCGTTCCGGAACGAGCGGACTGGCACCCGACCGCTTCGATCATTCTCGATGGCATGCTCGGGCTGGGCGCCAAGCATCTCTTGCGCGAACCGGTCCGGACCGCCGCCCAGGAGCTCAATCGCCTTCGACGCGAGGGAAGAATGACCGTCTTTGCGATCGATATGCCCACCGGCCTCGATGGCGATAACGGCGACAGCGACCCGGATTGCGTGACGGCTGACTTCACGGCCACGATCGGATTTGCGAAACATGGCCTGGTTGCGGACCACGTGGTCGATCTCGTTGGGCGGATCGCCGTCGTTCCGCTGGCCGACCTCGTCACTCCCCAGGTTCCGGCGAACGATCTCCTGGCTACCGGACAATCCCTTCGCGGGCTTGCGCCGAAACGAAAATTCAGCGCCTATAAGAATGAATTCGGCCGGATCGGCGTCGTAGCCGGATCGCCGGGATTCATCGGCGCTGCGCTCATGACGGCCCAGGGCGCGTTGCGCGCCGGCGCGGGTTTGGTCGAGGTTTTTGTTCCGAAAGAAATTTATCCGATCGTCGCCGCGGCCGCGCCGGCCGAAGCCATGGTAAAGGCGGTCCGTTCCTACCGGGATTTGCTGGAGGAAAAGATCGATGTTTGGGCGGTTGGACCGGGCCTCGGAAAATCCCAGGCAAAAGATGTCCTGCGGCTGATCGAGCGGGCGTCTGCCCCGATGGTGGTTGATGCCGACGGTCTGAACATCGTTGCGGACGACGTCGAGATCCTGAAACGTTGCGCGGGCCCGCGTCTTCTCACCCCGCATCCCGGCGAAATGAAACGCCTGGCGGATCCGGGGAAAATGTCGCGCGCGGGAATCGCCCGAAGTTTCACCGATTATTTTCCGGTGACCCTGTTGCTCAAAGGGGCGCGGACGATCGTCTGTGAGCGGGGAAAGCCGCTCAGTTACAACTCGACCGGAAATCCCGGTATGGCGACGGGCGGGATGGGGGATGTGCTGACCGGAGTTTGCGCCGGCCTGATTGGACAACGAATGCCGCTCTACGATGTCGCGCGGGTGGGGGCGTGGGCTTGCGGGCGCTCGGCGGAGATTTCGATATTCGAGAAAGGCGAGACCGAGCAAACCCTTCTGCCTCGCGACGTCATTCAAAATCTCGCGGTGGCTTTCCGCGAATTGCTCTAGCCCGTTTTTGCCCGAAGGGCGGCGGCTTCGCAGAACAGCGCGAGGCGATTTACCAAGCGCCTCTTTGTCTGGACGGCGTCCGCCTTCCGTCGCCCCTCCGGGGCTTGGGGTGTTATCGACGCTTTCCCGGGGTTCGCTTCGCTCACCCCGGGCTTTAATTCCGTCGTGCCTACGGCACTGCGTGGTTCGGCCTGCGAGATTCTTCGCAGAACAACGAGAGGCGATTTACCAACCGCCTCTTTGCATGGACGGCGTCCGCCTTCCGTCGCCCCTTCGGGGCTTGGGGTGTTATCGACGCTTTCCCGGGGTTCGCTCCGCTCACCCCGGGCTTTAATTCCGTCGTGCCTACGGCACTGCGTGGTTCGGGACTGCGAGATTCTTCGCAGAACAACGAGAGGCGATTTACCAACCGCCTCTTTGTCTGGACGGCGGTCGCCTTCCGTCGCCCCTCCGGGGCTTGGGGTGTTATCGACGCTTTCCCGGGGTTCGCTCCGCTCCCCCCGGGCTCTAATTCTGTCGTGCCTACGGCACTGTGAGATTCGGCACCCAGCGAGGGATGTTTGCGGCCGATTCTTCCTTCGTGCCTACGGTAGTTTAAGCCCGGGACGGGCGCCGGGATTAGAGCCGGAGGGGAGCTAAGCGAACCTCCGGTAACGGTCGTTAAGACAAAATAGCCCCGAATGGGGCGGCGGATAACTGCGGGTCAGACACCCGCCCTACATCAGCTCCGGAGGTTCACTCCGGACCTTAATCCTTCGTTCCTACGGCACTGTCAGATTCGGCACCCAGCGAGGGATGTTCGCGGCCGATTCTTCCTTCGTGCTTACGGTAGTTTAAGCCCGGGACGGGCGCCGGGATTAGAGCCGGAGGGGAGCTAAGCGAACCTCCGGTAACGGTCGTAAAGACAAAATAGCCCCGAAGGGGCGGCGGATAACTGCGGGTGAGACCCCCCGCCCTACATCAGCTTCGGAGGCTCACTCCGGACCTTAATCCTTCGTTTCTACGGCACTACGAAATCACGGCTTGGCCAGGAGTTTCTGGAAGCGGGGATCGTTCCGGATGACGTCCCATTGCCAGCGCGCGCGTAAATCGTTCGCGGTGATGCAGCAGTTCGTGTTGTCGACCTGGCCCGGCGTGGCCAGCAAATGTTCCAAGAGCGGCAATGCCGAATCCGCATCGCCGACGCGCGCATAAATCATCGCCAGGAATCCGTTCACCCAGGGCCCATCAACGGCGTCCTTGGATTCCGGCAGGAGTTCGACGGCTCGGCGCCCTTCCCGGATCGCGTCCTCTTTTCGGCCCATAAATGCGTAGAGCAACCCGAGGTTCGCGCGGCGCACTCCGCTGCCCGGAGCCTCTTCGACGGCCTTTTCGAAATCAGGCAATGCGGCCGCGAATTGCGTTTGCGTGGCGGCGAGGTCGCCCTGGGCCAGGGCCACGCATCCGCGATAAAAGCTCTTCGGTGTCGGAAGGCCGTTTGATTCAAAGACGTCGAGCGGGCAGGAGCTCATGGCCGTCTCCGCAGCGGTGTAATCGCGTTCGATCGTGGCCAAATCCCAACGCGCCCTCGTCACCAACCCAGCCGGATCCGTCCCCGGCGGAATTTGCGCCAGGACGGCTTTCAACGGCGCGGTCTTTCCGCTCGCGTAAAATTCAATGTAAGCGCGGTTGATCTTATAGTTGGCCGACTCGGGCGCGAGAGCGATCACGCGATCGTAGGCGCGCGCGGCCTGCGGCCAGTCGTGGAGAATGCCGTGGGTAAAGGCGATCTCGAGCGCGACGTGAACATTGCCCGGATCCACAGCCTGGGTGGCCTTGAGCAGTTCGAGGTTTTCCTTGAACTGGCCCTGCCGGCGGAGAATTGCGGCCCGGAAGTAACCGATATCGCTGTCGTTAGGCAAAGCGGCGGCTGCGATCCGAAATTCCTCGAGCGCCTTTTCGTAATTCGCTTCCGCCCAATAGTGATAAAGCCCCAGGGCAAGATGGCCCTCACCCAGGTCGGGGCTGAGTTCGAGGGCTTTTTCGGCGGCGACTTTCATCCGCGCTTTGCGCTCATCCGTCGGGTAAAACCAGCGATAAATCCGTGCTTCCGTGGCGGCCAGCCGGGCATGGGCCAGTGCGAAAGACGGATCGTGCTGGATAGCGTCAGCATAAAGTTCCTCGGCCACCTTATAAGCCTCGAATAGCCGGTCGGGATTCGTTTCGTAGGTGCGCGCTTTAAGATAGAGCACGTAGGCATCCGGATTTTTCGTCGGCTTGGTTTCGACCCGCCCTTTTTCTTCCGGGCTCAGCGTGGCTCGCAACTCGGAGGCGATTTCCGACGCCAGCTCGCCCTGGAGCCCCAGCGAATCGGCCAGCGGACGATCGTAACGCTTCGCCCAGAGGTGGCGATCGTTCCGGGCATCGATGAGCTGCACTGTGACTACCACCCGGTTCTCCCCGCGACGCACACTTCCCTCCAGCACGTTGGCCACCCCCAGGGCCTGCGCGATTTGGGGCAGGTTCTTCTTCGCGCCCCGGTAGGGCATGACCGATGTCCGGCTGATCACCCTCAGTTCGTGAATTTTTGCGAGGCTGGTCAGGATGTCGTCCTGGATTCCGTCCGCGAAAAAGGCGTTTGCTTTGTCGTCGGAGAAATTCTCAAAAGGCAGGACGGCGATGCTCTTTTCCGGCGCGCTCGCGATTGTTTCGCTCGGGTGAAAGCGTTGATAAAGGAGAAAGGCAACCGCGCAGACGAGCACTCCAATGATGACCACGTTGAGCTTTTGCCCGGTGCTTTTCCGGATCGACTTTGCCAGCGCGACCTCTTCGGTCCGCCGGATGCCGTCGGGCGTCAGTTCGTAAGCCCAGGCCAGAATAACGGCGACAGGGAATCCGAGGACCAGGAGAACGACCACCAGCCGCACGCACCACGTCGGGATTTCCAGGACGGGAAAGGTCGAGGCCGCGATCTGGATGATGAGCCACCCGACAACGGCGTAAGCGACGGCGACTCGATAAACATTGCGACGGCGCAGCTCGCTGATGAATACCTTCGGGTCCATGCGATCGGGGGGAGCGGGAATTAATACTGTGGTTATAACGCATAGCGAGTCAAAACCGCGGTGGATGACACTCCGGGCCTGAATGCTATTCTGATTGATGGCGTTCGAGCTGGAATCCAACTACAAACCGCGTGGCGACCAAAGCCAGGCCATCGCGAAACTGCTGAAGTCGATCGAGGCCGGCAATCGCCACCAGACGCTGCTTGGCGTGACCGGCTCGGGGAAGACCTTCACGATGGCGAACGTCATCCGCGAGCTCGACCGGCCCGCCTTGATCATTTCTCACAACAAGACCCTGGCGGCGCAGCTCTATTCCGAGTTCAAACAGTTCTTCCCGCGCAACGCCGTCGAATACTTCGTCAGCTATTTCGATTATTACCAGCCGGAAGCTTACATCCCGCGTTCGGACACCTACATCGAGAAAGATTCATCGATTAACGAGGAGATTGAGCGGCTCCGGCTTTCAGCGACCAGCGCGCTGCTTTCCCGACGGGATACTATTGTGGTCGCGAGCGTTTCCTGCATCTACGGCGTGACGTCGCCGGAGGATTATCTCCGGATGCTGCTCACGGTAAAAAAGGGACAGCTGATTGGCCGGGAAGCCGTGTTGGGACGGCTCGTGGACATGCTTTACGAGCGGAACGACATGAATTTCTCTCGGGGCAAATTCCGGGTGCGCGGCGATGTCGTCGAAGTTTATCCCGCCACGGCCGATGAAGAAGCGATCCGGCTCGAGTTTTTCGGTGACGAGATCGACGCGATCACGCGCTTCGATCCGCTGACTGGTCATGCTCACGAGGGCCTGAGCGTGATCACCTTTTATCCCGCGAAGCAATTCGTCACCCCGGCGGACAAGTTGAATCGGGCGCTCGCTTCAATTCGGAACGAGCTTGATCACCGCATCGTTGAACTGGAAGCGCAGAGCAAACTTCTGGAAGCGCAGCGGCTGAAAATGCGGACGGAATACGACCTCGAAATGTTGCAGGAGATGGGTTTCTGCAACGGGATCGAGAATTATTCGCGTCATCTGTCCGGCCGAATGCCGGGCTCGAAGCCTTTCACGCTGCTGGATTTTTTCCCGAAGGATTATCTCCTGGTGGTCGATGAGTCGCACGCCACCATTCCGCAGATCGGCGGGATGTATGAAGGCGATCGGTCCCGGAAAACAGTGCTGGTGGAATACGGATTCCGTCTGCCGAGCGCGCTCGATAATCGGCCGCTGAATTTCAAGGAGTTCATGGGGATGACGAACCAGATCGCGTACGTCAGCGCGACGCCGGCGGAGTTTGAGATCCAGAACAGTGTGGTGGGCAACAAAGGATATTTTCCGCACAAGCGAGAGCGGATTGGGGAGGATGAGCCGGTCCCGTTTCTCGTTGCGGGAGGAGAAAAACGCCGAACGCCCGACGCGCGACGACCAACGGCGAATGAGGATTCGGTTGTCAGCCGAACCGACGAGGCGCCCGAGGAATTTGATGTGCACACGCCGGGCGCGCCGCTGGTGGTGGAACAAATCATTCGGCCGACGGGGTTGCTCGATCCGAAGATCACCCTCAAGCCGCTCAAGAACCAGATCGATGAAACGATCGAGCTTTGCCGGCAACGCGTGGAAAGCCAGGAGCGCGTCCTGGTGACGACGCTGACTAAACGGACGGCGGAGGATTTATCCGATTATCTGCGCGATGTCGGGTTGAAAGTGCGCTACCTGCACAGCGATATCGACACGATCGAGCGGGTCGAGATCCTGCGCGGCTTGCGCGCGGCGGATTTCGATATCCTGGTCGGGATTAACCTGCTTCGGGAAGGGCTCGATCTTCCGGAAGTTTCGCTCGTCTGCATCCTCGACGCCGACAAGGAAGGTTTCCTCCGCAGCCAGACATCGCTTATCCAGACGGCCGGGCGCGCGGCGCGCCACATCAACGGGGAGGTCGTGCTCTTCGCCGACACGGTGACGCAAAGCATGCAGGCGTTGATGTCGATTTCCGATTACCGCCGAACGAAGCAGATGGAATACAACGAGAAGCACGGCATCACGCCGCAGACGGTCCGCCGGGCGGTCCAGGAAAGTCTGCACACCATTTTGCGCGGACGGGAGATCGCCGCGTCGGTCATCCAGGAAGGCGGCGGCGATTTCAATCTTACCGAATTATTGCGGGAGCTGGAAGAGGAGATGCAGTCCGCCTCGGCGAACCTGGAGTTCGAGCGGGCCGCGTTGCTCCGGGACCAGATCATGGAAGTGAAGAGCGGCACCGGTTTGAGCAAGATCGAGCCGAAGCGAAAGCCCGTGAAGTACACCCGCAACAGCGGCCGCCGGCGCTCGAGAGTATAGTTGGAGCGACGCCGCTTCGCCTGCGTAAGACGTTGCACTTGCATTCAGCGCGTGTTTACGGCGACCGCGCGCCGTCGCTACAAGAGCAGCGCCCCTCGCACGCGATTAGCTTCTGTTCGTGGCATGAGATTCATCAAGTTCCTCCCCGCCATAATATTGCCCCTCGCCCTCATCCTGCCGGCTTCGGCCCAGTCGCCGGCGACCAACCCCGGTGTAAACGCGCTGCCCGAAGTTGAGTTTTCCCGCCTCACCCAGCGCGATCCAAATCCTCTCGGCGCCCGGGCCCTCGCCATTCACCCCGAGCAATGGAAACACGGCGAGACCGAGCATTTCATTTATCACTTCGTCGACAGTTTCGTGGTGACGCCGATCTCGGTGGAAGCGGAATTCCATTACCGGGTGGTAACCAAAGAGCTCCAGCGCGAGCAGCCAGCCGGCAATACGAAGTCGCACGTCTACATTTTCCAAAAGCCGGCGGATTGGCAGCAGTTTCAAAGCGCCGGAAAGTTGGAGCCGTGGACCGGAGGCATTCAGTCGCAGGGAAGCCTCTTCATTGTTCGGGACCCGTCCTACAAGTTCAGCGACAACAGCCTCGGGCACGAAATCGCTCACCTGGTTCTTCATCGCTATTATCCGGACGGTGTTCCGCTCTGGATCAACGAAGGCTTCGCCCAATATGTTTCGAAGGGAGCGCAGGCCAGCTATCTTCGGGCGCGGAACTACAGCGCCAAAGCGCGTTCCCAGACCATCGCGACGGACAAGCTTTTCCCGCTCACGACCCTGTCGACGATGAGTTACCCGGCGTCAGACCAGGTAGTGACCTTCTATGATGAATCGGAAAAGCTTGTCCGGTTTCTCGTCGCGACCGACAAACCGAGCTTCCTCAGTTTCCTTGACGCGATGGGCCGGCATCAGCCCTTCGAGACGGCGTTGTTCCAGACGTTCGGCACGAAGTTCCTCAACGTGACGGCGCTGGAAGAAAAATTCCGGGAATACGCCGCGAGCGAGTTCGGAACGGCGGCTAACTAGGAATTGCGGGGCAGGCGCTCGCCTGCCCTGCTGAATTGTAGCGCGGGCGCTCCGCCTGCCGCTTTCCAGCACAGTGGGATCCGAAGCTTGGAATTCACGTGACTTGAAGTCGCG
>JADMIO011426245.1_pt1 | contig 18097 bp, 17 predicted proteins | sample 8958161 | NCBI WGS metagenome assembly JADMIO01 (sample SAMN16585339, study PRJNA669376) | soil metagenome | isolation source: Crop rotation soil | place: USA: Cullars Rotation, Alabama | collected 2011 | reverse complement strand
AACGTGCGCGCGACCAGCGGATAGAGCGGGAAGAATCCAGCAACGTGCGACACCGGCTTGCCCGGGGGCGGAGCGATGTATCCGTGCTCGAGAATCTCAAGGTAGTAGTACCCGTCCCAAGCCAGCCACGGCCGCGCTTCCGGCGACGGTTGAAAACCAGCGTCCGGGCGATGAGTGAAGCTGAATCCCACCAGGCCGGTGATCAGGATAATCAGCCGCAGCGCGATCGTGATCGCCAGGACGCGCACCAGTTCGCGTGCGAACGCGCGATCGGCGCGGGAGATCGTCATTTCGTTAGTGACGGCCGCCGGCGCAATGAATGGCTGCTGTGCCCGTAAGAATTCCACGGACCATCACTTGTAACTTGGATAATCGCTCCCACGTAACCGCCTGCCGGCTAAGAATCTTGCAGAATCGATATGTTGAACGTGGGGTAACGCCGCGATCACCCGACGGCGGGACGAATCGAAAGCTTGGTCATTCGTCGGTTCAAGCGCTGGATGTTGATCCCCAACAACCTGCAGGCAGCGAGTTTACGACCATTTGTGCGCCGAAGGGCTTCGAGGATCGTCCGACGCTCGACGTCAATCAGGCGGAGCTCACCACCACCGGAACTTGTTCCGCCACCCAGATTCACAAGTCGAGGCGGCAGGTCCTGCAGCGTGATCTGACTGCCTCGCGCCAGGACGTGGGCGTGCTCGATCACGTTCGCCAGCTCGCGCACGTTGCCCGGCCAGTTGTAATTCAATAGCGCGCTCGTTGCGTCGTCCGACAACGACTTCGGCGATTCGCCATAGATCGCGGCCTGATTCTGCAGGAAATGGTTCGCCAGCAGTAGCACATCATCCGGCCGCTCGCGCAGGGGCGGGACGTGCAGCACAACAACGTTCAGCCGGAAATACAAGTCTTCACGGAACAGTCGATCGCGAACCATCTGCGTCAGATCTCGATGTGTTGCGCAGATGATGCGAACATCGGCTTCCCGAGGCTTGCTGTCGCCAACAGGGACGACCTGCCGCTCTTGAATGACTCGCAGAAGCTTGGCCTGCAGCGGCAGCGACATCTCTCCAATTTCATCGAGAAAGAGCGTTCCGCCTTCGGCGCTGCGTATGAACCCGAGGCTGTCGCGCATCGCGCCGGTGAACGCGCCTTTGACATGACCGAAAAGCTGGCTTTCGGCGAGCGTGTCAGTCAGCGCGGAACAATCGACCGGGATGAATGGTGCACTGCGGCGATCTGAACGCTCGTGTATGTGTCGGGCGAGCATTTCTTTGCCGCTGCCCGTTTCTCCCAGCATCATCACGGTGCTGCGGCGGGAGGCGATGGATTCGGCGATTTCGCGAACCGCTGAGATGGCCGCAGATCCGCCGACAAAGCGGCGCGCGGGGGACGCGACCATGATGGGCGCTCGATTTGCGCAGTCGCCGCGCATGACGCGCTTGGCGCCTATCTCGTCCGTTCCGCTTGCTCGAGCTTTCCAACCCATTACGGCCCGCTGAACAAAAAACACAAACAGCGCACCCCTTTAGCGCGCACGGGCCCAATTGCAGGATCAGAAGCGCAATGACTTCGAGGCAGTCGTCGAAGCGCGAGACCGGCAGGCGAGCGCACTTGTGGCGTGCAACCGGCCTCTGGCGGACGGAATCCGCTTACGTCGCGGGACGAACTGAGTTGAAGTTTCCCCCGCGCACAAATCCCTAGCCCGATGGATGTCGAAATTACGCTATTGCCGGGGAAAATCAACAACAATCCGCTCCTTTCATGCACTTCATCTCCGGCCGAGCCTGCTGGAGGTTTACCCACATTACAAAAACTTCCCCTCTTTTCTCCGGCAACCTATGCTGTGACTGAAGTGTCCCAGCGTGCAATCTTGGCAGCGGTCTTGGCGGTCGCGATTTTCATCGGCGCATCCCCGCCGCACCGACATCGACATCTGCGCCGGCTCGTCACGTGCTCACCATGCCGCCCGGCTTTCACCGCGTGTCCGGCGACGGGCGCGACGCGATCTGCGAGCCGGCCGACGATGCATGGGTGGTGCAGGCGCTGAAGCAGACGCCGCCGGCAACCCGACCCAGCACTAACCCGGCCGACATCGTTGAGCGGCTGGCAAACAACCGCGCGATTCTCAAGGCGCGGATCGCCGGCGATCTTTCACTCACAGATCTGAGCCCGATCGATTCGCTGATCGACACCAAGCTCATCCCGCAGGCGCGCCGACTGGCTGAGCTCAACCCGCCGTTCTTCTATATGTGCACCAGTGCGACGCGGCTGCGCGAACTGCTGCGCTCCGGCTGGACCGACCCGCGCTTCCACTACAACCGCGTGGCCGGCGAGGTTGAATTTGATCCGGATCTCCGGATGAGCGACGAGCGCCCTATGGATGACATGATCATGCCGGTCATCTACGCGCCCGATGCAACGCCGGAAAAGCGCAGCGCGGTCCTGTCCGAGATGATCCGCAACAATGAATCATCGCTGGTGGAGGCGTTCACGCGCCGTGCGCAGGTACTGACGCAGATGTCGATCATCGACTTCATTCACAAACAGACGTTCGACCCGATGAAGCTGAAAGACGACCAGATGTGGCTGGCGTTCGGGACCGAGGCGGTGCTGTCCACGCGCTACATGCGCGACTCAGTCGGCATGTCGTACGATGACCTGATTCAGAGGATGATGCTGGACAACCCGCGCAATCCGGTGAAGGCATCTTCGATCGACCTGTTGCACCCGACGGATCCCAAGTACATGAAGCCGGCTTACGTGCCGCTCTATCTGGATGCCTATCACGTCCGCTCGACACGGGTGATCAACGAGCTGATCAAGAAAGGCGGAGCTTCGGCGGTTTCCACCACCTTGAACGCGATCCGCGCCAACCCGCCTGCGGACGGACCGGCGCTGGTGAAGCTGATCGCCGTCACCACCGGCGTCGATCTAACCAACGAAATCAACGGTCCTCGATAACTTCTTTTCGTCGATACATCAGCAGGCGCAGAGAGTTGAGCACCACAACCACCGTCGATCCTTCGTGGAAGAGCACCGCGATCCACAGGTCGGTAAATCCCGACGCCGCCAGCGGCGCCAGCACGCCGATAACGCCCAATGCGATCGTCAGGTTCTGTTTGATGATCTTGCGGCTGAAGCGGCTCAGGCCGATCGCATCGGGCAATTTGCTCAGATCGTCGGCCATCAATGCGACGTCGGCGGTTTCGATCGCGACGTCGGTTCCCGCGCCGCCCATCGCGATCCCGACGCTCGCGGTCGCTAACGCCGGCGCATCGTTCACGCCATCTCCCACCATCGCGATCGGACCATGCCTGCGCTGAAGCTGGCGAACGATCGCAAGCTTGTGCTCGGGAAGAAGCTCGGCATGGACTTCGTCGGCGCCGATCTGCTCACCGATCTGCCGGGCGACCGGCTCGTGATCGCCGGTGAGCATGATCGTGCTCTTGATGCCCAGGGCTCGAAGCTGCTGAAGCGTGCGTCGGGCATTTTCGCGCGGACGATCGGACAAACCGATCACCCCGACCGGGCGTCCGTCGATGCCGATCGCTACGATGCTGCGTCCTGTGGCGCCGAGTGTTTCGATGGCGTGGCGAAGCGACTCATGTTCACCGTTCTGCGGCTTGAACAGTTCGGCCCGTCCGGCGCCAACCTCGCGACCAGCGACTGTAGCGGTAATTCCCAGCCCCGGGACCTGCACGGCATTGGACGACGCGACGACCTGGCGGTCACGGGCTTTGGCTTCATTGGTGATCGCACGCGCCAGCGGATGATTGCTATGCACTTCAACCGCCGCCGCCAGCGCGAGCAGTTCGTTCTCACTTAACTTCGGATCAAGCAGGACGATGTCGGTCACCTCCGGTCGACCGACAGTGAGCGTGCCGGTCTTATCGAACGCTATCGCGTTGACGCGGCCGAGGTTTTCCAGGTGTACGCCGCCTTTGACCAGAACCCCGATGCGCGCGGCGCGGGCGATTCCGCTCAGCACTGCCGCCGGCGTGCCAATTGCCAGCGCGCACGGGCTCGCGGCCGTGAGGAATGCCATCGAGCGATAGAACCAGGTCGCCCATGAAGCGCCGCCGATCAATGGCGGCGCCAGGATCAAACAGGCCGTCGAAATCAGCACGAAAGGCACGTACCAATGCTCGACCCGATCGGTAAACACCTGCGTCGGCGACTTAGTCGTCTGCGCTTCCTGCACCAGCCGCACGATCTTTGAAAGCGTGCTTTCTTCGGTCAGCTTTGATACTCGCGCGATCAGCAGGCCTTCGCCGTTGATCGTACCGGCGAAAACCGCTTCGCCGGCTACCTTTTCGACTGGAACCGATTCGCCAGTGATCGGCGATTGATCAATGCTCGAGGCGCCGCTTTCGACCACTCCGTCGGCCGGGACGCGATCGAAAGGGCGGATGACGACGCGATCGTCGCGATCTAAATCCTTCACCGGCACCAGCCGCTCGCGGCCATCGGCGTCGCGAATGGTCGCAGTATCGGGAGCAAGTTTTGATAGCGCTTCGATCGCGCGGCGGGCGCGATCCATCGCGATCTCTTCTCCAGCGCCGCCAAACGCGAACAGCACCAGCAGAAACGCGCCTTCCTCGTAATGTCCCAACAACGCCGCCCCGATCGCAGCAGCGAACATCAGCACGTCAATATCGAACCGAAACTGTCGCAGGATCAGGAACGTGTCCTTGGCCGTGTACCAGCCGGCGATCACACCGCTGGCGGCGACAAACACGTATCGCAGCACCGGCGGACCGTCTGTGAATTTCGTGATGACGGCGGCGATCAGCAGCAGCGCGCCGACAATCGCGACCGTGAGCTTGTGATACTCGACCGCCAGCTTAGTCCACCGCTGCCCGAGCGATCGCCTCTGGCTGATCGGCGCGGCGGGCGCAAATGGACGCAAGCGAAAGCCGATCTCATCGAGCCGGCGCGCGATCTCCGGCAGCGCGCATCGGGTGCGGTCGAACTCCACGCGTAAAGATCGTGAAGCAAAGCTCGCGCTGGACACCACGCCCGGCAGCTTGGCCAGCGCCCGTTCGATCATCTCTTCGCTGCGGGGCGAGATCATGCCGTCTATGTCTAGCACGACCTTCGCGCGATTGGGCGAAAGACACGCTCCTGAGCGGCGAATCTCATTGTCCAGTTCGCGGAGGGTGATCATCCGCGGGTCGTACTCCAGCATCACCGTCGCCATCGTGTCGCCGGGCTTGCAGTCGAGCCTGATGTCCCGCACGCCCGGCGCGCCCATCAGCCGGTCGTGCAAGCATCGGCCACAGGTTTCGCGATGTCCCTGATCGTCGGGACAGGTTGCGGGAAGCTGAAGAAGTCGAGTGGCCATGATCCTCTGGTGGTCGATTCTATGAAGATCGGGACAACCGTGTGAGCGGAATCAGCGCGGGATTTGAGATGTGACTGAGTCTCATCGAGCGGCGGCGATGAATCGCTGATAATGCTCCATCCACCGCTGCGCTTGCGCATGGCGGTCGAACGTTTGTGCGACGAACTCAATAGCACGATGAGACGCGCTCTCGCGCAACGACCGATCGTTCAGCCAGCGCGACAATGCGTCGCTCAGCGGCTGCACGCTGGTCGGCACGACTTCTCCCACCTGCGCGGCCGCGATCGTGTCCTGGATATTCACTTGATCCGAAATGATCACCGGCGTCCCGGCGGCCAGCGCTTCGATCACGACAACGCCGAAGTTTTCCTGATAGCTGGGGAGGACGAAGACTTCCGCATCCACCAGCGCCGCCGCCCGGTCGCGCCCGTAGAGCATGCCGGGAAACAAAACCCGGTCGGCGATGCCGGATTCGCGCGCCATCTGCTCGACCGCCGCGCGATAACCGTCGACGTCTGGGCCAGCGATTACGAGCATCGCATCTTTGGCCGACATTCGTGCAAAAGCTGGAATCAGCAGATCCAAACCCTTCTTGTGATGAATCCGGCTCATGAACAGCGCGAACGGACGATCGCAAAGCTGTGCTTGGAAACGCACGCGCAACTGTCCGAGCGGAGTCGGGGGTTGAAAGTCCGACAGATCGATGATCAGCGGCTCGACGAGCGTCGGCGCCGTCAGTCCCAGCGGCGCAACGAGCTTGCGTTCCGTCTCGGTTGTAAAGTGAATCGCGGCCGCGCGGTTGAGATCGCGCCGCAGGCGGAGCTCAAAATATGCGCGTTTCAGCAGGCGATTCTGCGAAAGGCTCCACGGATCCAGCATTCCGTGGGGTGTAAAAACGTATGGCTTGCCGAGCTTTCGCGCGATCCGCGCGGTTTGGTGCTGGATCTCCTCCCAGGTTGCGTGGATATGCACGATATCCACCTGCGGGATCAGGTCTTGCAGCATCCGCTTGATATCCGGATGCCGCGCCAGGAACTCTGAACACGGCCCGATGAGATGCACATCCGCGCCAACTTGCTTCATCAAGTCTGCGGCGCCGGGTTGGAAATCGTGCCCGAACGTCGCCGCAACCGACACCTTCATGCCCACATCAATCTGCGCGTGCAGCATCGCGTGCATGGCGGTGGTGGGACCACCCTGCCGCGGATCAACGCCGGAATTCACGTGCAGGACATGCATTGCCTTTGTTCCCTCTCCCTTGGAGGCAGAGGGTCAGGGTGAGGGTAGAACCGCAGAATAATGCTGAAGCCAGTGCTGCGCAATTCGGTTCCAGTCATAGTTCTGCCAAACAAAGTTGCGCGCGTTCTTGATCGCCGTGTCGCGTAGCCTTTCGTCGCTGAGCCATCTTGCGATGCCATCAACCACTGACCTGACTTCCGTCTTCACCACGCCGCCGACTTTCGCTGCATTGATCTCCTGGTGAATATTCACTTCATCGCTGACCACCACCGGAACCCCGCACGCCAGCGCCTCGATCACCGCGACCCCGAAGTTCTCGTGATAACTCGGCAGCGCAAATAAATCGCTATCCACCAGCGCCGCGTTACGCGCCTGCCCGCGCAGGATGCCGGTGAAGATCACTCGCTCGCGTACGCCGTGCTGCTCGATCCACTTTTCAACCGTCGCGCGATAATTCTGGTCCGGGCCGATGATCACAAGGTGCACGTCGCGCAACGAAGGGTGGGCAAGCGCGGGAACGAGCAGTTCCAGCCCTTTCTGTGGGAAAATCCGTCCCAAGTAAGAGACGACGCGCGTACCGATCAGTTGCGGGTGCTGTTGCCGGAACGATCCTCGCGCCGGCAGCGACTCAAATTCACCAAGATCAACGCCCAGGGGTTCGACGATCGCACGATCGTTCAATCCCAGGCGCCGGCCATGATCGCGCTCGGTGCTGCTGGTGTAATGGATTGCCGCAGCACGGCGGACATCACTACTCGCGCGCCAGAGAAAATAAAGCTTTTTCTTGAGCCAGCTCTGGTTCAGGCTCCACGGATCCAGCATTCCGTGCGGCGAGACGATGTAGGGCTTTTTCATCTCGCGCGAAAGCCGCGCGGCCTGATGTTGAATCTCTTCGTACAGCGCATGGACGTGCACGACGTCGGCCTGTCGGATCGCCTCTTGCAGCATTGGAACGAGCCGTGGATGCCGCCGTAGCGTTCCGGTTGTCGGTCCGATCGCGTGGACGTTGATGCCCAGCGCCTCGAGTTGTGGCTTGGATTCAGGCGGGTGCAGGTCGCTCCACGTTGCCGCGACGGCAAGATCCAATCCCGCGTGCTTCTGCGCCGCCGCCATCCCCACGACTGCCGCCGTCGTGCCGCCGCCTTTGGTTGCCAGGGATGAGATGACGTGGAGGATGCGCATCGATGCTGAGCGGATGTTAGCAGATCAAGTCCCGCGCTCCATCGACACGTCGCGCGGGTTGTTGCGCCCTGCTTTCCGAAATTCTTCCTGGAAGAGTGTGGGCACGAGGAGACACGCACAAACTGGTGCGCAGTCGCGAGCATCGAAAGAACGTCTACAAGTATTTGACAGATGAACAACGACCGAGTGCAGGCTCGTGGATGGTCAATCGTGTTTCCTGATGATTGAAACATCCCGCAGCTTGCGCTGCGGCGTGGCGCGTCGCTCGGAAGTCATCGCGTGTTGCTGCCCATCGGTGTCGCAACCTGTATGGTGCCACGTGCGACCGTGAGAGGAACCGTGCGCACGGCGTCTTCCGGGCAACGCGCGGCGAACTCATCATAAAATTTGTTGATAAACGTGCGCGTCGCCCAGGCGGTGCCGTCGGCAAGGCCGCAGATGGTGGTGCCGGGCATGATGCCCATCGTTTTCTCCAGCTCCATCAGCATGTCCAGATCACGCGCCCGCCCGTCGCCGGCGACGATGCGATCGAGGATCTTTTTCATCCAGTTGCTGCCCTCGCGGCACGGAGTGCACTGCCCGCAGGATTCGTGGCTGTAGAAGCGCACGCAGTTGCGCAAGGCGCGGACCATGTCGGTGTGCTCGTTCATCACGATCATGCCGGCCGTGCCTAAACCGAGGCAACCACCTCGAAAACGGACATCGTCGAAGTCGAGCTTGATGTCGAGCTGATTGGTCCCAAGCACGCCCATCGAGATCCCGCCGCAGATCGCGGCTTTGTACTTACCGCCTTTCATCCCGCCGGCCAGTTTTTCAATCGAATATTCGAGCGTGATGCCCAGCTCATCTTCATACACACCGGGCCTGTTGACGTGCCCGCTCATCCCAAAAAGTTTCGGGCCAGGCGAGCTCTTGGTGCCCATCGACTTAAACCATTGCGGACCATCGTCGCGAGCGATGATGTGCGGCACGCAGCAGAGCGTCTCGACATTGTTGATCACCGTCGGCCGCGCAAACGCACCCGCGATCGCGGGAAAAGGCGGCTTGTTGCGTGGCCAGCCGCGCTTGCCTTCGAGCGATTCGAGCAGTCCCGTTTCTTCGCCACAGATGTACGCGCCGGCGCCGCGGTGCACGTAGCATTCAAGCTTGTATTTTGACCCGAAGATCCCCGACTGCCCGAATACTTTGTTGTCGTACGCTTGCTTGATCGCCCGTTCGAGGACCTTGGCTTCGTGGTGGTATTCGCCTCGGATGTAGATGTATGCGATATCAACCTGGGTGGCGATGGCGGCGATCGCGATGCCTTCGAGCATCTGATGCGGGTCGTAATCCATCAGGTACCGGTCTTTGAACGTCCCTGGCTCGGATTCGTCCGCATTGACTGCCAGGTAGTGCGGGCCCTTCTTTTCCTTGGGAATGAACGACCACTTCTGCCCCGCGCTGAATCCGGCCCCCCCGCGCCCGCGCAGGCCGCTGTCGGTCACGGTCTTGATGATCTGGTCCGGTGCCATCTCCAGCGCTTTGCGCAAACCCGCGTAGCCACCGGTCGCGACATAGTCGTCGTACCAGACGACCTTTCGCAGGTTCGGGTCGAGAGGGATGCGCTTGGTCAGGACGGGTTCGGTGAAAGCCATACTTGAATCAATCCTATTTGATCGGCTCCAGCGCGGTCCAGTTGCCATCCAGGCCGGCGTTAGTGGGGTTCGTCTTGCTGAGCTTGTCTACGTAAAACACTGCGCCAGATCCGTTGGTCCAGGCAGTTACGTCCGGTGGCAGGGTGAAATTCGGCTTGTCGGGATCCGGATTCTTGTAATCCTGCGTGTTGCGCAGAAGGTGTCCGACGGCCTGCGATTGGCGATCTAGCATTCCTGAACGCTCGTCGAACGACTGGCGTTGCGAGGCGTTGATCTCTGCCTGCGCGGCGCGGGCGACCATGTGATCGTTCATCGCCGCCTGCTGCATCATCGCCTGCAGGTTGGCGATGAATGCGGTCCATCGCAGCGTTGGCCGGTTGGAGCTGTAGATCGTTCGCAGGAGCGGCGTCGCTTTATCCAGATCGCCTTGCGGCGCGGATAGGCCGTACAACTCTTCAGGCCAGAATAAGTACGACTCGCCGGCAGCGCCCGTAACCTGTCGCGCGGTCGCGTTCGCCTGCTCGCTCCAGCACACGGCCAGCAGGCAGTAAACGTCTTCTTCGAACACGGTTGGCTTATCCGGCTGCTTGATCCGCAATCGCGCCTTGGCCGCCAGGTATCGAATTGACTGCCCCATGCGCTGCATGGTCTGAATATCGATGGTGCGTGCTTTTGTGACCGCGTCCGCGAGGTCGGGCAGGTCCTGCACGCTTAGAAGCTCGATGCCAGGAGTTTTCAGGTATCGCGGGACAACGATCTGCTGGATGTATTGCGCCGCCGTCGGAACGCCACCGGTCAACTCCATACCGCTTGAAACTGGCTGCGCCCCCTGCTGCCGCGCGTTGTTGTACAGCAGCGGTGAACAGTTGAACCGATCCTGCGGAAACCATCGCACGCAACGGCCGGTTTGTGGATCGAAAACCGCCGAAGCATGAGTAACGAAAATCGCCTGGTTCGGTCGCCACAGAACCCGTGGCTGCACCGTCCAACCTTTGGGCACCAGCAACGTGAGCACGTCGAGCTTGGTGGCTGCATCGGAAATCGCCTGCGGCTCCAGGACGACCTGTGCGGCAGCTGGCGAGCTGTGGACCAGCAGGACGAGCGCGAGCAGAGGCATCAATCGGCGGTTGCTTTTCATTTCGCTCCCTCCCTGTCTTTCGACGATGCTGGCCTGACGATGACCTCATCAACGGTTCTTCGACGCAACGTCACGTTCGGGTCGTTCGGCAGCGGTTGCTCTTCGAAGGATTCGCTGCGGTAGATCCTCTTCTGGCCAACGTCGTTCTTCACGGCCTTCGTCACGTACCCAAACTGCCGGCCGAGCCAGCCAAAAAATCCGCGGCCGGGGAGATTGGATTCATTGCCGCTGGACATCGGCGTCAATTCCGAATTCGCTCTTTACCGTTCGCAGCGCATCCTCGCGCGACGGATGCGACGTGTCGCCCACGAATCCACCACCATCGTCTAATCGTATCACCACCCAGTGATCTGGCGACTGCTCTTCGATCACCAGCCGATGCACGAGTGCCGCGCGGGGGCGGGTTGAGCCGCCGCGCACCGAACCCAGCGTCATCGCCGCGTGCGGCAAGCAATCATCGCTGGCGGGCATCGGCTCGGGGAGATTGATCACGATCTTGTCGCTCATCAAACCGCGTCATCTTCCTGATCGTGCGTCGCCCAATTCACCTTCGGATCTTTGTAATCGTGCGGGTCTTCCGGCAGCTTGCCGATGATGTCCAGCAGCTTCGCCGGCGTCAGCTCCTCGTGCAGCACCTCGTTCACCAGCGCCACCGGCGCGGTGCCGCAGGCGCCAAGGCATTCCAGCTCAACGAGCGTAAACCGACCATCCTTCGTCGTCTGGCCGAGTTCAATTTTCAGCTTGTCGCAGAGCGCTTTAGTCAGCTCGCCCGATGCGCAGATCTCGCACGCGAGCGAGCGGCAGACCTGGAGCAGATATTTGCCCTTCGGCTTCAGCCAATATTCTTCATAAAACGTCGCTGTATCCAGCACCTCCGACGGCGACAGGTCCAGGAACTCCGCCAGCTCGTGCAGCGCCTGCATGGGGATATGGCCGTAGGCGTGCTGCACGTGATGCAGCGCTGGCAGGAGCACCGCGCGTTTGATCGGATAGCGCGGGAAGTATTTCTCGCGCAGGTGATTTTTCATCGCATCGGTGAGCAACGGCTCCCCCGCCGCCACCTTCGCCGCACGTCTGTCTTCAACTAGCCAAGCCATGAATGTAAACGATGAAGTAGGAACGATGAACGATGAAGTTAGTTCCGCTTGATCGTCTCCCTGTTTCGTTTTGCTGTTCGGACGGACGCGACGAGGATCGCCATCAGCTCTTGTGCTTCGTCAGACACAGATCTCACGGTAGGCGATTGAGAACATCCGCTGTCCTGCAACAGCTCTAGCCAATAACAAGTCTCATCTAATTCCTGAATCGCGCTCTCCAATTTACTAATGAATTCGGCGGTCGAGCGGGCTCGGTGCGCCTCACGATACTATGCTCCAACAGATGTTCCTGAACGGATTAGCTGTCGGCCGATTACATCGGCCGATCGCTCGCGAGGCAGCGAAGCGCACAGTTGAATGATGCTCAGCGCAAACCGCTTCGTTCGAGACTTCAGATTCTCTGGCATCACTTCATCGTTCATCGTTCACACTTCATCGTTATCTGTCTAACTCCGCCGCGATCACGTTGATGCTGCCCAGCACCGCCACCACGTCGCTGATCATGTGACCCTCGATCATTTTGCCGAACGGCTGGTAATTGATGAAGCTGCACGGCCTCGTGCGGGCGCGCCAGGGGACGTTTTCGCCGGCGCTGACGATGTAATAGCCCAGCTCGCCGTTGCCGCTTTCGATGCAGCCGTAGACTTCGCCCTTGGGCGCTTCAAAGCCGCGGTTGGTCATGATCAGCTCGAAGTGCTGGATCAGCCCTTCGATGCTGCTATACACCTGATCCTTTGGCGGCAGCACTTCCTTGCCTTCGGGCGAAACGTTCACCGGCCCGCCGGGCAGGTTGTCGATGAGGAGGCGGATGATGTGCATCGACTGCTTCATCTCTTCCAGCCGCACGAGATAGCGCGCCAGCACGTCTCCGGTGGTCATGATCGGGACTTTGAACTCGACGGCCTTTGCGCCTTGCCCGTCCCAATTGTCCTTGAAGCAGAGGTACGGCTCGTCCTTGCGGACATCGCGCGCCACGCCCGAAGCGCGGGCCATCGGACCGGTCAGGCTCCAGGCGATCGCTTCTTCCCGCGTCATCGTCCCCACGCCGCGCGTGCGGTCGATGAAGATGCGGTTCTTGTTCAGCAGCTTTTCAACATCTTCGATGGCTTTGGGCAACTGTTCATCGACGAACTTTTTCACCATCACTTTGAACGTCGCCTCATCCGGGAGGTCCATGTTCAGACCGCCGACGCGGCACCAGCTCGTGTGAAACCGCTGGCCGGACATGAACTCGACGATGTCGTAGATCGTCTCGCGTTCATTGAAGCCGTAGAGAAACGCGGTGAACGCGCCCAAATCCAGCCCGGCCGCGCCAACGCACAGAAGGTGGGATTGAATCCGCCCCAGCTCACCCGCGATCGTCCGCAGCACCTTCGTTCGCGGCGTGAGATCGATGCCCATCAGCTTCTCAACGGCCTCGAACCACGCCAGCTCATCGTAAATCGGCGCCGAATAATCCATGCGGTTCACGATCGTGACGTTCTGGTTGTAATTCAGGTGCTCCATCAGCTTTTCAAATCCGGAATGGAGATAGCCGATGTGCGGCGTGCACTTGATGACGCGCTCGCCGTCCAGTTCGAGCACGAGCCGCAGCGTCGTATGCGTGGCCGGATGCTGCGGGCCGAAGTTCAGCGTCCAGCGGTTGCCGGGCTCACCATTCTGTGGCTGCTGATCAGGCGGCAAAAGCTCCGGCGACGCCTCGGCAAGCGTGTAAGGCATATGCGGGCGGATTATAGGGATAGATGAAACTTCGTGCCATCAGGCACAAAGTCACGTTTCAGCGACTACTGGTATAATCCGCAGCCATGACGATCTCTTTTCGCACGCGCCTGCAATCCGAAACCGTGCATCTGCCCGATGCGGCGCTGCTGGTCGGCAAGGACGTACGCATCATCGTTATCGAAGAACCCGCCAAACGCGTACCAACCGATCTCTCCGCGCTTGATCGTCTGGCAGGGAAGATCGATCTCGACTACCAGGCAATCGATGACTTGCGGCGGCGGAGCGTCGCATGATTCTGATCGACACTTCGGTGCTCGTGCACTACCTCCGCACTCCGTCGCAAGCGATACGCGAAGTGTTTGCATCCCTTGAGTGTGCAGTTTGTGGCGTAACCCGCGCCGAGCTGCTGCACGGTGCCAAAAATGCCTCGGATACCGCGGCTTTGACCGCAGCGCTCGACATCTTCACGCAAATTTCGATCGATTCGAGCACGTGGGATCACCTTGGCCTCAATCTCGCCTCACTCCGCACTGCAGGACTCCCCATGCCGTTCCAAGACGTGTTGATAGCCACGGTAGCGATCGATCAGGGAGTGGAATTGTGGTCGTTCGACGAGCATTTCCAGAAGATGCAGCCGGCACTCACGCGGCTGCGGCTTTTCGACGGTCCCGTTGAATGAATTGGGATTAATGGCCGTCAAACGAATCCGAAGACGCGGTGGGTCGTGTTCTTGCTTTCGTAACCCGCGCAACATACCTTTGCCGGCTCGTTTCGGTAGCGGAGTCTTCAGTTCAATCCAATTCTTCACGCGGAAAGGAGACGTGTCATGCGCAATCGCGGTCGCACGATCGTCGTGTCGTTGGCTCTTTTTGGCGCTCTCAGTCTTGGCGTCGGCTTTTCTCTCGCCCAGCAGGACCAGGATAAGTCTGGCATGCAAGATAAATCCGGCATGCAGGTCGGCGATAAGCCTGCCGGCATGGGCCAGATGACGCCTGAGCAGCAGAAGCAGGCGATGGACCAGATGATGAAGCTCGGCCAGCCCGGGCCAGAGCATCAGATGTTGATGAAAAGCGCCGGCGACTGGGACGCCGAAGTCAAGTTCTTTGACATGATGACCGGCAAGTGGTCCGACCCGATGAAGGGCGTCATGCACATGAAGCCCATCCTCGACGGCCATTACCTGCAGATGGACTACGAAGGCACCATGAACATGGGCGGCCAGTCGATGCCGTTCAAGGGCATGGGCATCAGCGGCTACGACAACATCAAGAAGAAGTACTTCAGCACGTGGATCGACACGATGTCGACCGGCGTGATGCACACCGAAGGCACCGCCGACGGCAACGTCGTCACGCTCACCGGCATGATGCCCGACCCGATGACCGGCAAGGACGCACAGGTGCGCGAGGTCGTCAATCACATGGATAAGGACCACATGAAGTACGAAATGTACGCCACCGGCCCGGACGGCAAAGAGATGAAGTGGATGGAGATCAACTACACGCGGAAGATGTGAGGGTGGTAAAGCGTAAGGCATAAGACGTAAAACGTAAAAGACAAAGAGGGCGCCGCGGCGAAAGCTGCGGCGCCCTCTTTCGTGGCCAGCGCGCTTGTCGTTCCGAGCGTACTCGCGAAGAACCTTGCTGCGACTTCGAGACAAGATCCTTCGCGGGTATGTTCAGGATGACGGAGCCTCTGCGGTGTGGAGCGCAGCGTCCGTTTTGACGGCAGCGATCGCGTAGAACGGGCGGTTTTCTCTGGCGTATTTGCGTTCGAAGTTGGTGCCGACGAACTCGCCGGCGCCGGCCGAGCCGGGGCGGGTGTAATCGACCACCTCAAAACCGGCGGCGCTGCGGATTACCGGTTCGATGTTTTCTTCCCAGTAGCCTTGGTGATCAGTGACAACCTGAATCCGTCCATGCGGCACGAGCACACGATGCGCGAGTTGCATAAACGGCGGCTGGATCAACCGCCGCTTGTGGTGCCGGGCTTTCGGCCAGGGATCGGGGAAGTAAACGTGCAGGACGGAGATGCTTTCCGGCGGCACGAACTCGCTCAGGAAGAAGCTCGCTTCGGCGCGGACCGTGCGCGCGTTCGTGCAGCCGTTTCGTCGTAATCGATCGGACGCGTATCGCCAGAACCAGTTGGCCCACTCGATGCCGAGAAAGTTCACCTCCGGTCGCGCCTTGGCTTGTTCGGTGATGAACGTTCCCTTTCCGCTGCCGATTTCCAGCTCGACGGGATGATCGTTGCCGAACAGCTCGCGCCAATCGATCGGACGGGGAAGCGTCTCGACGTCGAGTCCGTTGGGCTCGACCTGCAATGGGTGGTTGGTCTGCATGGCGCGATCAGAACCCCAGGATTTCCGTCGTCAGATCGCGATCGTTCACCTTGAAGACGCTAGGCGCGAAGTCGGCGCCGTTGACCTTTCGCGTGATCGCGCCGCTTTGAAGATCGAGGCTGGCCTCGAGCGTCGTGTTGGAATCGACGACGAGCTTTGCGCTCCACACGTTGCCGCTGGTCGCGTGCTGCAATCCGTTGAAGACCTTGTTCGCGCGGTCCAACAGCGCGGCGACTTCCTCGGCCGACTTCACGCGCTCCGCAAGGAACATCACGCCCACGCGCACCGGCGCATCACCGGCAAGCGGTCGCGGCGGGTTGGTCTGCGCACGATACTGGTAATAAACCAGCCGCGCCACGTTGTACGGGTTGCCGTCGAATTTCAACTGCGCCACCGGCTGCTGGCCGGCCACGCCATCCACGTCAAAGAACCGTACAACCAGCGCGCCCGGACCCTTGCGAATAAGCAGCGTCGAGTCGGCCTTGAGGTTCATTTCAAACGGCTTGCCGGTCGCGATCTTTGCTCCGTTGAGCAGCACATCATCGCACTCGCACGGAAAGACCAGATCGGTCGCGACCGATGGAAACGCGGCCCCACGGACACCGGCGCGCAGGTTCATCAGCGCCAGCATGACGTTGCGTTCCTGCACTGCCGCAAGCTGCTCAACGATATGCGATGGATGCAGCTGCTGCCCGGCGCGGTTACGAACGTGCCCGTACGGCGCATCGAACGGATCGGCGACGATCCACACCGCCGGCAATGGCTGAACGGCGCAGAATTCAAACGTGAGCTTGCGGTCGTACGCGGATGCGGTGGCGCTGGCGCTGCCGATCGCGTAGTCATCCGTGACGTAAAAGTATCGATCGCGCCCCGCGCCGGCGCCGAACCGCATGCGGACGATTCGCTCCCCGTCCGCCAACGCGCGGACATAGTCATCCGGGCGCCAGCCTCCTTCGACGAAGTTCGTGTACGCGCGCAGCCCATCGCTGAACGGCGGCAGCAGCGGTGTGACGTTGCGCATGCCTTCGAGAAACAGGTACGCGTCGATCCCGCCCATGCCAAAGACGAAATCCAGCTCGCGACTGTGCGGACCGCCAAGCTGCCCGCGGCGCGGCACGACGTTGGCCGACACCTGCGCCCAGACAAATTTGAGAGCGGGGTCGATGATCTTTCGCGCCTCGGGCTGCAGCGTGTAGAGACGCGCGACGGAAAGCGCGTTGATCAGTGCCGGGAAATATTGTGGCGTTACATATTCTTCGATTCCGCGCGATCGCGCGATGGTCACAAAATCGGTCAGCTTTGATTGACCTTCGCCGATCGCCTTGGGGTCGCGCACGAGCTCGCCGATCAGCAGGATGTCCACCGCCTGCTGGATGTACACGTTGCTGAGATCGAGCTGAAAGCGGTGCCCGCGGATCGCCGGCAGCGCCAGCTTCAGCGAATCGGTAAGCTGCTGCTTCATTTCCGGCGAGATCTTTCCGCCATAGTTGAGGACGATCTGGATTAGCGGCAGCACGGTGACTTCAGTGACGGCGCCGGGTGCGCCGCCTTCGCCGGCAACCGATTCGATGCTCGCTCCTTCGGCCGGTGCGAATTCGCCACAAGTTGGACTCTTCGGATTCGTATCCTGAAGCGCTAGTAGGCGCTTCAGCGCCGCCTCTGCTTTGGCCGGGTCCTGGTCCAGCGCCAGGACGTAGTGGGCATAGCTGGAAAGCTGCCGGGCTTCGAACTTGGCGCCGGCGGCGGCTTGCTTTTCGTAGAACTCGACGGTCGCCTGCACGCCCTGCTTGAGATAATCGCTGCGCTTCTGATCGCGCTGCTGGGTGGTTGGCTCGGCAGGCTGCGATGCCGGAGCCTGCGGCACCGCTTCGGGCTGCTGTGCCCGAGCGTTCGAGGTGAGACATGTCATGCCAACCATGACGACGAAAAATCCCCCCAGCAATCGAAACAGATCCATTGCTCGTACTCCGGTTGCGGGTCGCGCGGCGAACTTGATCAAGAGCAGAACCCTACGAGCAGACACGTCCCGCCGCCACTGCGCAGCGGCAGGTCCGCGATAAAAAGCAGCGCGGGAAAGCTGTGGAAAAAGACACGGGCAAGCCGCCAGGCTTGCCCGTGCCGCCCCTTGCGGGGTTCTCGAAGCACCATCATCAGAAGCCTCGTCTGCAGTTGACGCGCATAAAACTTCGCATCGCGCCGCAACAGCGGGGCCCGATTTTCTGTCAAACTCACGCTAGTTTAATCTGCGGCTATTCTTTTGCACAACCGACGCTGTTTCCCATTTTCCACATCCGGGACGGCCGGATATCCGGCAGAATCGGCATCGTCGGAATCGGTAAATCGTTATACGGACGTGGGTTGCCCTTGCTTTTGCCGCGCGAAATTCCGGCCGTGGTAAGT
>JADMIO010866714.1_pt1 | contig 18097 bp, 14 predicted proteins | sample 8958161 | NCBI WGS metagenome assembly JADMIO01 (sample SAMN16585339, study PRJNA669376) | soil metagenome | isolation source: Crop rotation soil | place: USA: Cullars Rotation, Alabama | collected 2011 | reverse complement strand
GCTCGACCTGCGGACCGGCAAGCGCGTGTGGTCGGTGCTCACCGGCTACGGCCTCGGCTACAACAACAACTACGCGCCGGTCACCATCGGGCCGCGCGGCTCGGGCGGCAAGGGCAAGCGCGCGGCGTACGTCGGAGTCCTCGGCGGCCTCGTCCGCATCGTCGACACGTCATGAACGGCACATTCATGCTGCTATAGCGACAGCGATGGGACATTCATCGGGCTCGCCTCAGAGGTACTGGGCGTAGTCGTCGAGGGCGCGGAGGATCGCCGACTCGTCGGCCTCGGGTAGCGCCACGACAACCTCGTCGATGCCGTACGACGCGAGGTGCTCGAGCTTGCCCGCCGACGGAAGTACGCCGAACGGCAACACCGTCGGCGTACCGGAACGCCCTGCCGCCTCCCAGGCCGACTGCAACGCCGGGAGCGCATCGCCGAGACCGCCGCCGCCGACCGGGATCCACCCGTCGGCCCACTCGGCGATGTGCGCGAAGAGCTTCGGTCCCGCGCCGCCGCCGAGGAGGATCGGCGGCCGCGGTCGCTGCGCCGGCTTCGGCCATGCCCACGACGGCGACACCGACGCGTACTTCCCCTCGTACGACGCGACGTCGTCACCCCACAGCGCCGACATCGCGAGGACGTACTCCCGCGTCACCTCACGCCGGTCAGCGAACGCAACGCCGTGGTCGGCCATCTCCTCGCGGTTCCAGCCGAAGCCGACGCCGAGGGTGAACCGCCCGCCGGAGAGGTGGTCGAGCGTCGCAATGGTCTTGGCCAGAGCAACGGGATCGTGCTCGGCGAGCAGGGCGATGCCGGTGCCGAGCCGGATCGTCGACGTCACCGCCGCTGCGGTCGCGAGCCCGACGTACGGGTCGAGCACGCGGCTGTACGCCTCGGGCAGCTCGGCGCCGGGGTTCATCGGCCACGCCGACTCGCGCGCGATCGGGATGTGCGTGTGCTCGGGGACGAAGTACGACGAGAACCCGCGCTCCTCCGCCGCCTTCGCGACGAACGCCGGCGGCGGGACGAGGTCGCTCTGGAACAGCGTGACGCCGATCTTCATGGGCGGCAGTGTGGCAGGCCGGCTTTCAGGCCTCGTCGACCTCTCGGTACGCCGCCTCGATGAACGTGTAGACGGCGAAGGCGATGAAGCCGGCAGCGACCATGAGGAGCAGCAGAACACCCCACCAGTGCCCCGCGAACTCCCGCATCGTCGCGTCGAGCCCGTTGGCATCACCCGGGTCGTGCGTCACCGCAGTGACGAGGAAGAAGACGCCGATCGGGATGAAGGCGACCGCGCGGGCGGCGTACCCCGTCGCACCCGTGATGCGCGCGACGGTCGCCACCCACGGCGGCATCCGGCCCTTGTCGAGCTTGTCCTCGAATCCACCGGTCACACCGATGACGATCTGTACGACGTAGAACACGACGACCGTGATGCCGATTGCGGCGACGAGGAACCTGCCCGCCGGTGCGTCGAGGAGCTCTGCGGTCAACGTGCGGTGTGATTTCTCGGTGCCGGCCTGCCGGTCACCGAGGAGGAACGCGGTCGTCACGACGGCGAACGCGGCGTACACAACAGCCTCGCCGAGCGCGCGCAGCGCGAGCCAGCGCTCATCCTCGTCGGCGTACGCCGCGACCCCGGCGACGAGGCGCGTCACGGACAACACCGCGAACCCGACAGCGGCGAGCACGAGCGCGAACTCGCCGAGCGGCTGGTCCGCGACGAGTCGGAGCGCGCCGCCGGCGTCGGCCTGCGGCCCGTTCCCGTGGACGGCGATGTCGACGGCGATACCGGCGAGCAGGAGGTAGAGGACGCCGCGCGCGACGAGCCCGGCCCGGGCGCTGCGGGCGAGCCATGGGCTGCGGTTGGCCCGCCGTGCGGTCCTGGCTGCCGTCCGCCGTACCTGAGTCCCCCCGGTCATGAGACAGGCATGTCCCGCCTCGGGGGTTCCCACCCGGGGAATCGGGTGTTACCGTTGGTAACACCATGCATCGAGACGTCGCGCTTCATGGCCACCCGGTCTCCTACGCCGAGGTCGGGCCGGCCGACCCTGCCGTCGCCGCGACCGCCCCGGTGGTCGTCCTCCTCCACGGCATCGCCGGCAGCAGCCACACGTGGGACCCGGTCTGCGCGCTGCTCGGCGAGCGCTATCGGATCATCGCCCCCGACCTCCTCGGGCACGGCGCGAGCGCGAAGCCCCGCGGCGACTACTCCCTCGGCGCGTTCGCAAGCGGTGTCCGCGACCTGCTCGAGCTGCTCGAGGTGGACGCCGCGACGGTCGTCGGTCACTCGCTCGGCGGCGGCATCGCGATGCAGTTCGCCTACCAGTTCCCCGACCGATGCGAGCGGATGGTGCTCGTGTCCTCGGGCGGGCTCGGCCGCGAGGTCGCCCCGATGCTCCGCGCGGCGACGCTGCCGGGCGCCGAATGGGTCGTCCCGCTGCTCGGCAGGCTCGTCCGCCGTACGCCGATCCCTCCCGTCGTACCGCCGGGCATGGCCGAGGTCGCACGCAACTTCGCGAGCCTCGCCGAGACCGACGCGGGCCGCGCGTTCGTCCACACCGCGCGTTCGGTCATCGACGTCACGGGTCAGCGGGTCGACGCGACCGACCGGCTCTACCTCGCCGAGACGATGCCGACGCTGCTCGTCTGGGGTAACCGCGACCGCATCATCCCCGTCGCCCACGGCGAGCGCGCGCACGAGCTGATGCCGGGCAGCCACCTCGAGATCCTTCGCGGCGCCGGGCACTTCCCGATGCACGACGACCCGCGCCGCTTCGCCGAGATCCTCGCGGCCTTCGTCGACGGTACGACGCCGGCGACGTACGACCGTGACCACGTCCGCGCACTCGTCCGTGCGCGCGCCGACGTACCGACAGACCGCACCGCCAGCTGAGCACCGTCCCCGAGAGGAACAACCGTCATGTCCGCAGCCGAGGCCACCGCCGAGACCGTCACCCGCGATCCCGCGAAGGCGCAGAACCGCGACGTCGTCGAGGGTGCCGGCTTCTCCCTCGAGATCGGCGAGGAGCAGCGGGAGATCCGCGACTGGGTGCACACGTTCGCCGCGGAGGTCATCCGCCCGGCAGCGCACGAGTGGGACGAGCGCGAGGAGACGCCGTGGCCGGTCATCCAGGAGGCCGCGAAGATCGGGCTCTACTCCCTCGACTTCTTCGCCCAGCAGTGGCTCGAGCCGACCGGGCTCAACATCCCGATGGTCATGGAGGAGCTGTTCTGGGGGGACGCCGGCATCGGGCTGTCGATCGTCGGCACGACGCTCGCGTCCGTCGCCGTCGTCGCGAACGGCACGCCGGAGCAGCTCGGTGAGTGGTCGCCACAGATGTTCGGTACGCCCGACGACGTCAAGGTCGCAGCGTTCTGCTCGTCCGAGCCCGACGCCGGCTCCGATGTCGGCGCGATGCGCACGCGCGCGATCTACGACGAGGCGAAGGACGAGTGGGTGATCAACGGCACGAAGACGTGGGCGACGAACGGCGGCATCGCCGACGTCCACGTCGTCGTCGCGTCGGTCGACCCCGAGCTCGGCACGCGCGGGCAGGCGTCGTTCGTCATCCCGCCGAACACCGACGGGCTCGCGCAGGGGCAGAAGTTCCACAAGCACGGCATCCGCGCGTCGCACACTGCCGAGGTCGTGCTCAACAACGTCCGCGTGCCAGCGTCGTGTCTGCTCGGTGGCAAGGAGAAGCTCGACGAGCGGCTCGCCCGCGCGCGTGAGGGCACCCGCAGCAGTGGTAGCGGCAACGCGTCGATGGCGACGTTCGAGGCGTCACGCCCGTCGGTCGGTGCGCAGGCAGTCGGCATCGCGCGGGCGGCGTACGAGGTCGCACTCGACTACGCGAAGACACGCGTGCAGTTCGGCCGGCCGATCGTGGAGAACCAGGGCATCGCGTTCAAGCTCGCCGACATGAAGACCTCGATCGACGCGTCGCGGCTGCTCGTGTGGCGCGCGGCGTGGATGGCGCGGTCGGGCAAGCGGTTCGAGTCGGCCGAGGGGTCGATGAGCAAGCTGTACGCCGGCGAGACCGCGGTGCGCGTCACCGGGGAGGCAATGCAGATCCTCGGCGGCAACGGCTACACGCGGGAGTACCCGGTCGAGCGGATGGCGCGCGACGCGAAGATCTACACGATCTTCGAGGGGACGAGCGAGATCCAGCGCCTCGTCATCGCGCGCACGATCTCCGGCCACAAGATCCCCTGAGTGGGATGAGGGGGACCCTCATCCCGGATTCCGAGGGGTAAGCGCACCCACATGGTCGATGTCACTGCTGAGCCCGGCTTTGCGAGTGGTCGGTCCGTCGTACGACGGGCGCAGCTGCTCGAGGCGGCCGACCGCGCGATCCAGCGCGACGGTCCCGACGTGTCGATGGCGGCGATCGCGGCGGAGGCCGGCGTCACCAAGCCGATCGTCTACCGGCATTTCGGCGACAAGGCCGGTCTCTACCGCGCGCTGGCCGAGCGGCACACCGCCGAGATGCTCGCGAACATCCGCGCCGCGCTGACGGCGCCCGGCGGGCTGCGTACGCGCGCGGAGGGCGCCGTCGACGCCTACCTCGCCGCGATCGAGCAGCGGCCCGAGGTCTACCGATTTCTCGTCCACCGCGCCTCGGCTGAGGAGCCGACGGTCGCCGGGCACGTCGCGTTTTTCCAGCAGCGGCTCGCGACCGAGCTCGCCGCCGGCATCGCGCTCGAGCTCCGGCTGCCCGGCCCGACGCCGCGCGTCACCGCGTGGGCCTACGCAATCGTCGGCATGGTCCGCTCGGCCGGGGACTGGTGGGTCGAGGACCGCCCGATCCCGCGAGCGCAGCTCGTCAGCGAGCTCGTCGATCTCCTATACGGCGACCTCGCGAGCGACACGAACGCCGCGCAGGCCTAGCGGGTGCCGTTACCCCCCAGAAAGCGGGATGAAGGGGTCCTTCATCCCGCTTTCTGCGGGGTGTCGTCGCCCACATCCACACGGCATGGGATCCGTCATGCACAGATGGCGCCGCGATCCGATCCTGGTCCGGCGGCTCCGTCACCGTCCTTCCATGAGAGACATCCCGGAGGCCGTGCGGGCCATTGCCAAGTCACAGCACGGGCTGGTCACCCGAGCCCAGGCCATCACCCACCTCAGCGAAGGCGTCCTCAGCCGACTCGTCGGGCCACACGGACGCTGGCAGATCGTCGTCCGTGGCGTCTACGCGACGTTCACCGGCGAGCTCACTGAGGAGCAGAAGCTGTACGCCGCTTGGCTGTACGTCGGCAACGAGTCAATGCTCACCGGCATCGAAGGTTGCCGGAAGTGGGGCCTCCGCAAGCTTCCCGACGCGACCAAGGTCAAGTTCCTCATTCCGCACCACCATCACCGGCAGAGCCGTGGACATGTGCTCGTCCAGCGCACGCGATTCTTTCCGCAGCACTCCGTGGTCATGGACGATGTGCCCCTCGCCCCGCTGGCACGGTGCGTCATCGACGCAACTCGCGACATGCCGTCGCTCGACGATGTCCGCAGTGTGATGATGGAGGCCGTGCAGCGTCGTCGCGTCACGATCTCGGCGCTGCAGACCGAGTTGGAGTACGGCGCAGTCCAATGGTCCGCAAGAGCCCGCCTCGTCATCGACGAGCTGATCCTCGGTGCGCACTCGCTGCCCGAAGGCAAGTTCATCCGCCTCATGGCGAGCAGCAGCATCCTGCCGCCGATGCATCACAACTGCACCCTGCTCACCCCGGAGGGCGACTTCCTCGCCATCACCGACGGCTACATCAAGTGCGTCGGCCTCGTGGGGGAGATCCAGTCGGTAGAGCATCACGTCGACACCGATGCCCAGGACGACGACATGGTCCGGCGGGCCGGGCTGGCGCGCTATGACGTTCTCGCGATCGAGGCGCGACCTCGGCGCGTCGACAAGGACGGTCCCCGCCTGGTCCGTGACTTCGAGCTCGCCTACCTCGAGCGCCTGCAACACGGCGTACAGCCACGGGTCCTCTTGCGCTGCCGTGCCGAGTGCCCGCTGATCCACGAATCCGATGTGGGTCCCCTTACCCCACGGAAAGCGGGATGAAGGACCCCCTCATCCCAGCGGGTCAGCTGGCTTGGGCTTGCTCGGTGACAGTCCGGGGCGTCGGGATGAGCGCCGACATCGGGGTCGCGCCGCGGATGAGCACCGCGTCAACCTCGTTGACCGACAGCGGCCGTGCGAACCGGTAGCCCTGCGCGTCCCGGCAGCCGAGGGAAAGCAGCACCTGGGCCTGGGCGTCGTCCTCAACGCCCTCGGCGATGGTGGCGAGACCGAGCCGGTGCGCAAGCTCGACGACGGCGCCGACGACGACGCGGCTCTCCTCCGACGAGTCGAGCTCGTCGACGAAGGACTTGTCGACCTTGATGACGTCGATCGGCAGGCGCACGAGGTAGCCGAGTGAGGAGTACCGCGACCCGAAGTCGTCGATGGCCACCCGAACGCCGGACTCGCGCAGCTCTGCGAGCGCGCCGAGCACCGTCGCGTCGGTGCTGACGACGGCGTCCTCGGTGAGTTCGAGGACGAGCGCCGACCCGGGCAGTCCGGCCGCCGCGAGCGCGGCGAAGACGGAATCGACGAACCCGGCGTCATCGAGCTGGCGCGCGGAGACGTTGACCGATACCCATGGCGGCGCGTGGTCGCCGTACCGGTGCTGCCACATCGCGAGCTGTGCGCACGCCTCCATGAGCACGGTGCGGCCGATCTCGACGATGGCGCCGCTCGCGACCGCAGCGGGGATGAACATGTCGGGGCCGAGCAGTCCCTCGTCGGGGTGCGCCCACCGGACGAGCGCCTCGGCGCCGCTGACCCGCCCGTCCTCGAGCGACACGACGGGCTGGTAGCGGAGCACGAGCTCGCCACGCGTCAGCGCGTCGGCGATCTGCGCGTCGATGACGTCGGCGGTCGAGCCGGGGTGCGAGGTCAGCGACGGGTCGTAGACGCGGTAGCCGCCGGTGGCCTCCGCCTTCGCCGTCTCGAGCGCGAGCGACGCGCGGCCGATGAGCGACTCCCAAGTCACGGCGTCCTGCGCACCAGCCAGTGCGATGCCGATGGTCGCGGTCCGCGACACCGAGCCGCACGACAGCGAGTACGCGCAGTTGACCGTGTTGACGATGCGCTCGGCGACGACCGTGGAGACCGCGCCGGCGTCGAGCCCGGAGAGCAGTACGGCGAAGGAGTCGCCGTGCAGCCGCGCGACCTCGTCACCGGGGCGCACGCAGCCGCGAAGCCGGTTGACGAATGCGACGAGGAGCTCGTCGCCGACCGCGTGCCCGTACTCCTCGTTGACGCGGCGCAGTCCGTCGATGTCGAGGACGAGGATGCCGGTGAGCCCGTCACCACGGCGCGTCCGTGCGATCGACTCGTCGGTCCAGTTCGCGAGCAGCATGCGATTGGGCAGCGCGGTGAGGGTGTCGTGGAAGATCGCGTGCTCGAGCTGCTCGGAGGACTGCTTGGCCTCCTCGACCATGAGCGCGTGATGGAACGCCGCCGCGACACACTGCGCGATGACGGACACGGCGTACATGTCGTGCTGGGAGAGCATCCGGCCGCGTGGGGTCCGGACGACGAGGACACCACGGAGCTCACCCTCGGACACGAGCGGTACGGCGACCGTCGCGGTCCCGTCCGCGCCGACGGTCACGACAGGCTCGCGGCTCTGTGCGGCGGCGAAGGCGGGCGAGCCGACGAGGCTCACCTTGTCGTCGAGGTGCAGGTCGGCACCGACGGTGCACGCGGGGACGAGGCCGGAGCGGTCGAGCCGGAGCACCGCGCCACCGAGACCGTCGAGCAGGTCGACCGCTGCGGTGAGCATCGTGTGGAGGACGGCCGGCATCGATCCGCCGGTCGTCAACGCCGTGGCGGCGGCGAGCAACGGACGCAGCGGAGTACCGGAGGTCTCCCAGTCGGCGTCCGCGATCACCTGACCTCCCGGTCGGCTGCAGGTGCGCCCCCGACGCCTTATTCGACGCACGATTCCGGATCGGCGTCAGGCGTAGAGCGCCTGATCCCCCGATTGCCGCGCGCGGGTGACGACTAATGACTAGTCCTTGACCCATGCCCCAGAATCGGGCCCACGCCGTCGCGCCGGACGACCGGACACGCGAGTCGAAGACCGGGCAAGACGGGGAAATCGGAGGCCATGGTGCGGAGCACGATGCAGGACGTCCCGCTGACGATCACCCGGATCATGCAGTACGGCACGACTGTGTGCGGCGACGCCGAAGTCGTGACGTGGCTCGGTGACAGCGCCCGCCGTGTGTCGTACGCCGAGGTCGGCGACCACGTCGCCCGGCTCGCCAACGGCCTGCGCTCGCTCGGTGTCACCGGTGACGACCGGGTCGCGACGTTCATGTGGAACAACCAGGAGCACCTCGAGGCCTACCTCGCCATCCCGTCGATGGGTGCCGTGCTCCACACGCTCAACATCCGGCTCTTCCCCGAGCAGGTCGTCTACATCGCCAACCACGCCGAGGACCGGGTCGTCCTCGTCGACGCCTCACTCGCGCCGATGTTCGCCAAGCTGCTGCCGGAGATGTCCTCCGTGCGGGCCGTCGTCCTGGTCGGGTCCGACGACACGTCGGTCTTCGAGGGATTCTCAGGAGAGGTCGTCCCGTACGCCGACCTGCTCGCCGCGCAGTCACCGTCGTTCGACTGGCCCGACATCGACGAGAGCAGCGCGGCGGCGATGTGTTACACGAGCGGCACGACCGGCAACCCGAAGGGTGTCGTCTACTCGCACCGCTCGTCGTACCTGCACTCGATGGCCATCTGCATGGGCGACATCACGGCGTTGCGCGCGTCGGACCGCATCCTCCCGGTCGTGCCGATGTTCCACGCGAACGCGTGGGGTCTGCCGTACGCCGCCCCGATGGTCGGCGCGTCACTCGTCATGCCCGACCGCTTCCTCCAGGGCGAGCCGCTCGCCGCGCTCATCAAGGCGGAGAAGCCGACGGTCGCCGGCGCCGTGCCGACGGTGTGGAATGACCTGCTCACCTACGCCGAGAAGAACGCGGACACCGTCGACCTGTCGTCAATGACGCGCGTGCTCTGCGGCGGGTCTGCCGTGCCGAAGCGGCTCATGCAGCGGTTCGAGGAGGAGCACGGTGTCCTCGTCGAGCAGGGCTGGGGGATGACGGAGACCTCGCCGATCGCGTCGGTCGCCCGCCCGCCGGGTGGCATTCCGGCCGACCAGGCGTGGGACTACCGCACGACCGCGGGCAAGCTGCTCTGCGCGGTCGAGGCGCGACTCGTCGACGACGAGGGCAACCTGCTGCCGCACGACGGCAAGGCCGTCGGCGAGCTCGAGGTGCGCGGTCCGTGGGTCACCGGGTCGTACTACAAGAACGACGACCCGGAGAAGTTCCATGACGGCTGGCTGCGCACCGGCGACGTCGGCTCGGTCGACCCGTCGGGGTACTTCACGATCAGCGATCGCAGCAAGGACGTCATCAAGTCCGGCGGTGAGTGGATCAGCTCGGTCGACCTCGAGAACCAGATCATGTCGCACCCCGACGTGCTCGAGGCCGCCGTCGTCGGCGTACCGGACCCGAAGTGGGACGAGCGGCCGCTCGCGATCGTCGTACGCCGCGAGGGTGCCTCCGTCACCGCGGACCAGCTCCGCGAGCACCTCGCGTCAACGGTGGCGAAGTGGCAGCTGCCGGAGCGGTGGGCGTTCGTCGACGCGGTGCCGCGGACCTCGGTCGGCAAGTTCGACAAGAAGGTCGTCCGCGCCGCCTACGCCGACGGCTCCTACGAGGTCGAAACGCTGGGATAACGGGCACGAGACAACCTGACCGGGGGGTCAGGACGTCAACTCCACAGACGCTTCGTCGGGGGCGTCGAGACCAGGGGGTTGTCCTGATGGCCAGAGCACTCGCCGTACCCCAGCGCGCACCCTCCCGCCGCCTCGCCGCCGGACTTGGTACAGCGCTCGCGGCGACGGTCCTGCCCTTTGCCGGCCTCGACCCCGCGGAGGCCACCGAACCGGCGGCCGAGTCCGCGGCCGCCGGGCACGCCGCGAAGCCGGACGACTTCAACGGCGACGGCATCCGTGACCTCGCGATCGCCGTTCCCGGTGAGAACGACTACTCCGGCTCGGTGACGATCCTCTACGGCTCCGACGACGGCGTGACGACCAAGGGTGCGCAGCGCATCGACGAGGACACGACCGGTATCCCCGGCGAGCAGGAGCTCGGCGACCGCTTCGGTACGTCGGTCGCTTCCGGTGACTTCGACGGGGACGGCTTCGCCGACCTCGCGATCGGTGTGCCGAGTGAGGACACGGCGAAGGGCGAGGACGCCGGCGCTGTCGTCATCGTCTACGGCTCGCGGCACGGGCTCGACACCGAAACCGCGCACAAGCTCGGCCGTCCCGACAAGGTGCTCGGCGACCCGGAGCAAACCGAGGCGGCGTTCGGCTTCGACCTCGTCTCCGCCGATTTCGACGACGACGGAAGGGACGATCTCGCCGTCTCCGTCTCGACCGGCCGCGGCGGCGTACTCATCTATCGCGGTCACCGGCGCGGGCTCGCGCACCTGCCCGCGCAGCAGTTCGGTCCGAGGTTCGGCCTCGACGACAACGATCCGTTCGCCTTCCCCGGCGCCCTCGCCGCCGGTGACCTCGACGACAACGGTGTCGCCGACCTCGTTATCGGCTGGCAGGAGCACGACCAGGGGACCGGCGCGGTCGTCGTCGCGTACGGCGTCCGCGGGCACGGGATCGACCGCACCGGTAACCATCTCCGCGCGCCGCAGGTCTGGACGGAGGACAGTCCGGGCGTCCGCGGAACCGCCGAGAAGTTCGATGTCTTCGGCAGCGCGGTCGCCGTCGGCGACGTTACGGGCGACGGACGCAAGGACCTCGTCGTCTCGGCGATGGGCCGTCCGACCGGCACGCACGCGACGGGTGTGCTCCACGTCCTTCGAGGCACGAGCCATGGCGTCACCGCGCGTCACGACCAGCTCATCCAGTACGGCGCTCTCGCCGACGACCCCAAGGGCGCCTTCGGCACCGAGCTCGAGGTCGGCCGTCTCGACGACGACAAGTACGCCGACGTGGCCGTCACCGCTGGCTCTCGCGACGAGCACTGGTGGGGCCGCGTCGTCATCGGATACGGCAGCAAGGACGGCGTCGGCGCGCACCGTGTGCGCACGATCTCGCAAGCCTCCCCCGGCGTCGGCGGCGAGTTGGCCGACATCGACTACTGGGGCTCGGCGCTCGCCATCCGTAACCTCGGCCGCAGTCCGATTGCCGACCTCGTCGTCGGCGACCCGTTCGAATCCGTCGATGGCGCCAGCGCCGGCCGGATCAACGTGCTCTACGGCTCGACGCGCGGCGTACGCACGCTGCACTCGCAGACGTTCACCGAGAACACCACCGGAGTGCCCGGCAACGCCGAGGATCCCGACTCCTTCGGCCACGACTTCTGACCCGCGGAGCGCAACGGTCTGCTCAGAACCGGAGGCCGTGGCGCTCGACGAGTTCTGCTGTCGCATCGAGGTCCGCATCGCACCCGATCCGCGCCGCCAGCTCGGCGATCCGATCGACATCCTGCTCCGCATCGGGCGCGTCGACGAGCCGGAAGAACTCCTCGAGCCCGGCTGGTGAGATCAACTCCAGCACCCGCGTCGGCACGTCGCCGGGGTTCCAGAACGTGTGCCACTGCCCTCGCGGTTTGAACACGAGGTCACCCGGCCCGGCCGAGACCTCCTGCCCGTCGAGTACGGCGGCGAACTTGCCGGCGAGCACGTAGCTGAACTCGTCTTCGTTCGTGTGCTTGTGCATCGGCGCGGCGAGCGCCCCCGGCGCGATGACGTGCTCGACGAGGGCGAACCGCCCGCCTGCGTCGGGCCCGTCGATCATGAACCGGTCGGTGCACGCGTCCGGGTTGCCCATGACGTCCCCGGTGCCGCTGCGCATGATCCGTGGTGCTCCAGCCATCGGTCACTCCCCCGTTCGGCGCCTCGAACGAAATGTAGTCCGGCGCGGCGATCCCGGTACCCTGAGCGGCGGCGTCCTACGGCGCCGAGGAGGCTTCGCCTAGTCCGGTCTATGGCGCCGCACTGCTAATGCGGTTTGGGTTAACCGCCCATCCCGGGTTCGAATCCCGGAGCCTCCGCCACCGCTGCCGGGCCCCAGACCCCGCCCGGCAGGCCTTCGCCGCGGGGCGTCACGGCGGACACGTCGTACGCTCCCGTCCGGACGCACGGGGCGCGGAACGGAGGGGGCGTTGACCCAGATCGACCTCACCGCCGCCCTGCTCGACCAGGTGCGCGTCGCCGTCATCGCTGTCGACCTCAACAACGTCGTCACGCACTGGAACCGCGAGGCGGAGCTGCTCTTCGGCTTCACCGCCGAAGAGGTCATCGGGGCTACGTCGGCGAGCATGGGCATCGCCCCGACCGACAAGGACGATGCCGACGAAATCGGCCGGAAGATCCTCGCCGGGGAGAGTTGGACCGGTGAATTCCCCATCTACACCCGCGGCGGCAGCTACCGGCGCGTGCACTTCCACGCCGGCCCGGTCCGCGACGCCGATGGCGAGGTCATCGGGCTCGTCTGCGTCGCCGCCGACGCCGAGGCACGCGCCGAAACCGCCGCGCAGCTCTCGCTCTACCAGGCGGCGATCGGCCAGTCGCCGGTCGGCGTCGGTGTGTACGACGACGAGTTCCGTTACATCCGCGCGAACGACGCGCTCCTCAGCTTCATCGGCAAGGGCGCCGACGAGGTCCTGCACCGCCGCGTCGACGACGTGCTCGGCCCGGAGCTCGGGGGTCAGGTCATCGGCTTCCTTCGTCGCGTCTTCGCGACGGGCGAGCCGATCCTCAATTACGAGATCGAGACGCGTACGCCGGCGCATCCGGACGAGGACCGGTGGTACCAGGTCTCCTACTTCCGCCTCACCGACCACGACGGCAAGGTCGTCGGCGCAGCGAGCCTCGTCAGCGATGTCAACGAGCAGCACCGCATCCGTGACCGCCTCCGCGACGCGACCGAGCGTCTCGCGCTCCTCGCGCAGGTCAGCGAGCTGCTCGCTTCGTCGCTCGACCTCGACCGCACGCTGTCCGCACTGGCGCGTCTCGTCGTACCGGCGTTCGCCGACCACTGCATCGTCGACCTCATCGACGATAACGACGAGCTGCGCCGCGTCGTCGTCGTGCACGCACCGGAGATCGAACCCGAAGCCGAGCCGTGGATCACGCCCGGCGAGGTCGTCCACTACCCCGACGCGCATCCGTGCGCGCAGGCCCTCGCGGGTGGCCGCAGCGTCGTCGTCAGCTCGGTGCCGTCCGAGATCGACTTCGATGCGATCGCGCCGAATGCAGTGTCGGCGGCGTTCGCGCGCGACGTCGGCGTGCAGGCGGCGATCGCGTGCCCGCTCGTCGCGCACGGCGAGACCGTCGGCGTCGTGTCGTTCGTCGCCTCGGTATCGGGGCGTCGCTACATGCCCGACGACCAGCGCCTCGCCGAGGAGATCGCGATCCGCGCGGCCGTCGCGATCGACAACGCGCAGCTGTTCTTCCGGGAGCGGCGTACGGCGCTGACACTCCAGCGGTCGCTGCTCCCGTCCGCGCTACCGACGACCTCCGACCTCGACATCGTCGCGGCGTACAACCCGGCCGGCGAGGAAGGCGAGGTCGGTGGCGACTGGTACGACGTCATCCCGTTGACGTCGGGCCGCGTCGCGATCGTCATCGGCGACGTCATGGGCCGTGGACTGCGCGCCGCCGCGCTCATGGGCCAGCTGCGCGCGGTCGTCCGCGGGTACGCCGTCCAGGACCTGCCGCCGGCCGACGTCGTCGCCTACCTCGACGGGGTGGTCCGCGATCTCGACGACGCGTCGATCGTCACGTGCGTGTACGCCGTCTACGACCCGGTCGACCGGTCGGTGTGCATCGCGAACGCGGGTCACCTGCCGCCGCTGCTCGTCACCGCGGGCGGCACGGCGACGCCGCTCGACGACGACACCGGTGTCGCGCTCGGTGCCGGCATCGCGCCGTTCGAGCAGATCGGACTCGATCTGTCCGACGGCGACGGGCTCGTCTTCTACACCGATGGGCTCGTCGAGACCCGCGGCGGCGACATCGATGCGGCGATCAAGCGCCTCGCCGAGGTGCTGTCGCCGCTTCCGGACTCGCTCGACGAGGCGTGCGCACGCGCTCTCTCCGTCATGGGACCCGAAGGGCAGGACGACGACGTCGCCGTACTCATCGTTCGTGCGCAGGCTGCCGAGGACGTCGCCGTCGCCGAGCGCACCTTCTCGACCGATGCCGCGGTCAACGCGCTGCTCCGCGAGTTCGCGACCGACACGCTCGACCGGTGGGGCGCGTCGGAGCCGACGATCCAGCTCGCCGAGCTCGTCGTCTCCGAGCTCGTGACCAACGTCATCCGGTACGCGTCGTCGTTGAGCCGTGACGACCCGAAGCTGCGGATCGCGCGCCGCAACGACGAGGTCTACGTCGAGGTCACCGACTGGAACGGCACCCTGCCGCACCGCCGGCAGGCCGCGCCCGACGATGAGTCCGGTCGCGGGCTGGCCCTGGTCGAGGCGCTGACGACGCACTGGGGCAGCCGTCCGATTCTCGGCGGCGGCAAGGTCGTCTGGTGCATCCTCCCCTGGCACGCCGAGTGAACCACCAAGCCTGAGTTCTACCGGGTACCCGCTAGAACTCAGGAGCGGAAGGTCCAGTGGAAGCGGTCGCGGTCGTTGCGGAAGCGCACCGTGTACTTGTGCTTCTTGCGCAACGGGTAGAGCGGCAGCAGCAGGATCGCGTCGTAGTCCGGGCCGAGGTCGCACACCGGCACGCGTGACCCGTTGTCGTGGAGGCGCACGTTGCGGTGATGCGCGCGCAGGTGCTTGGGGTAAGCGAAGAGCGCCGGACCGATGTCCCGCCCGTGCCCGGCGACACGGTTGCGCCACGGCGACGGGCAGATGCTGAGCGGGTCGGGGATCTCGAGACCGTTGAACGCGCGCAGCGTGAAGCGCGTCCCCGCCGCCGGCCACTGCGGACGCGGCTGCGGCGCCGGACGCGTCTGGTTGTCGAAGACGTAGAGCGCGGCGTACGAGCCGTTGCACGCGAACCCGGTCGTGTAGAGGCGGTCGTTGGCCATCGTCACGCCGTGGTACGGCGCCTTGAACCAGCCGGGGATGACCTTCGAGCATGGCGTGAACGCGAAAATGTTGCTGCTCGTGCCGCCCTCGTTGCCGAGCTTCGTGTAATAGCGGTTGTGCGGGTCCTCGTAGTGCCCGTACTGCCCGGTCTTCGTCATGTAGCGGACGTGCGCGCGATCGGCGGCGTTCTTGTGCGGGTCCTCCCCGACCGGCTGCAGGTCGTTCATGACCCTGAAGTGGTTGAACTGCTTGAGCCATGTGCGCGCCTTGTTGTGCCGTACGACGAACGTGGTCGGCTTCGACGCCGACTCAGCGAAGCCGTCGTACAGCGTGTCACCGTTGTAGACGAGCCGCATCTTGTGGTGCCCCGCCTTGGCGAGCCAGACGAGCGGGCCGTTCGTCACCGTCCGCCACTTACCCGGGACGACCTGCCGCTGGATCCGGTAGCCGACCAGGTTGGTGTGCGACCCCGGCCCGTCGTTGACCGTGCGCGTCGACGTCACGCCGAAGTACGGCCGCCGCGCCGTCGGCACGGTGAACGTCATCGGCAGGTGCACCTCGAGGTGCACCGTCTTCGTGGTCGTCTCCGCGCCGACGTCGGCGGAGAGCTGGAGGTTCGCCCGGCACCGTGGGGTCACCGTGACGACCGCGGTGCCGTCGACGCCTGTGGTCGGATCGGTCGCCGGGGCGCACTGCGGCCGCGACGGGTAGGCGACGGCCGAGTGCACCTGTACGCCGGCCGCCGGCATCCCCGTGCCGTCCTTCACCGTCACGGTCCAGTCGACGTCCTTGTTCGCCGTGTACGGCCCGGTCGGCCGCGCGACGGTGATCGTCGCCACGCCGACCCCGGCGTACGACGGCACCGGCGCGACCGTGCCGGCGACGAGCAGCGCGCCGACCGCTATGACCGCGCTGTGGGCCCGTCGGATCCGCATGAGGCTCCTCGTGAGGCGGGCGGGAACCTCAAGTATGCGTGGCTGCGACGGGAGGCACCCGGCCGAACGGTCAGCGCGGCACGGTTGTCACTTCGGCGACACGCCGAACAGGTACGCCGCCTCGTCGAGCGGCAGGGCACGGCCCTCGGCGTACGCCGCCTCGTAGTCGGCGTTGCCCTCGCGCGCGGCCGCGATGTGCGACGCGTGCTCGACCTGCTCGGCGGGGTCGAGCACCTCACCGATCCGGTCGAAGTGCGCGTCGACCGCTCCGAGTACCCGGGTCGCCGTCGCGCGGTCGCCGCGCCGCGCGGCGACACCGGCGAGGCCGAGCAGCGTGTAGGCGAGCTGGTTGTGGCCTTCGTCGGTGATGAGGCGCAACGATGTCGTGAGGTGCGACTCCGCGTCGTCGAGCTCGCCGAGCTGCAAGTGGACCGACCCGAGGTTGTAGTGCTCCATCGACAGGGACTCGGCGTCGTCGCGCGCCTCGTCGAGGGCGATGAGCTCGCGGTAAAGCGGGGCGGCAGCGGCGTACTCCCCTTGCGCCCGGGTGATCTCCGCGCGCATGTGCAGCGCGCCGATGCGCAGCTCCTCGTCGCCGGCGTCGCTTGCGAGGCGTTCGGCGACACCGGCGAGGCGGAGACCCTCGGCGTACGCCGCGTCGCGGAACGCCGCGCGCGTCAGCCCGATGTGCGCGCGTGCGCGGTCGCTGTCGTTCGTCGCGGCGTCGAGCGCCTGCTGGCTGAGCGTCGCCGACTCGGCGGTCTCACCGCGACGGAACGCCTCGAGGCCTCGTGCGTACAGCTCCTGCGATTCGGTCACGGGTCCTACCTTCTCCCGCGACCGCGCCCGTCAATCAGCCGGGCTGTTCCATCCGCATCTCGTCGAGGGACCAGATCGCGCGCAGCGCGGTGATCTGCCCGGCGTAGTCGACGCGGTAGGTGAACACGCCGTCGACGTGGGCCTTCGCGCCGCCCTCGAAGCTCGTCGTGATCGTCCCGACGTTGGCGACCTCGCTGCCGGCGGCGTACGACTCGCGGATCGCGAAGGTGACGTGCCCCATCGAGATGACGTTGTCGTAGAACGCGCGGATCGCGTCCTTGCCGCGGTGGCCGGTGCCCTCGGGGTCGAACGTCGACGGCCCGACCGGGTCCTCGACGACCGCATCCTCGGCAAAGAGCTCGAGCCAGCCGTCACGGTCGCCCGCCTCGATGCGCGTCATCGACTTGATGCTCGCTGCTCGCGCCGGATGGTCCGGCCGCCCGTCCATTCCCTGCATGGCCGCGCAGCCTAGTGGAATAAAGGACTCCCTTATCCCGGAAAGTGAGGGGTAACGAGACCCCGGCGATGGGGGTCCCGTTACCCCTCGGAAAGTGGAATAAGGGTCCCCTTTATCCCGCTCGGCGGGCGGTGAAGAGGAGGTACTCCCACTCCATCGAGCCGTCGGCGGCGCGGTGCTGCGCGGCGAGGTCGTCGAGGGCCTTGTCGAGCGCGGCGACCTTCACCGGGTCGTCGGCGTTGTTCTTGTACGCCGCGATCGTCGGGCCGTACTTCGTCTTGAAGTAGTCGCGGAAGTCGGACTCACCGCCGAGCGCATCGACACGCACCGTGCGCTTCTCCGCGGTGACGTCGGTGATGCTGTCCCCGAAGAGCGACCGGACGTGCGACTCCGAGCCCCACAGCGGCGGGGGCTGTGCCCCGGGCGGCGGTGGCGCGGCGTACGGCTTCATCGTCGCGAACAGCTGACCGATGAACCCCTCCGGCGTCCACGAGATGAGGCCGATCGTGCCGCCCTTCTTCGTCACGCGGACGAGCTCGGAGGAGCTCTCCTCGTGGTGCGGCGCGAACATGACACCGACGCACGACATGACGACGTCGAACGACGCGTCGTCGTACGGCAGGTGCTCGGCGTCACCCTGCTCCCACTCGAGCGTCGCCTTGTGCGCCGCCGCGATCGCACGGCCGGCGTTGAAGAGCTCGGGCGTGAGGTCGCTCGCGATGACCGTCGCTCCCGTCAATGCGGCGGGGATCG